>Ga0206130_10000024_pt1 | contig 252238 bp, 232 predicted proteins | sample Helgoland_Spring_9_FD_148637 | JGI IMG/M metagenome (GOLD analysis project Ga0206130, IMG submission 148637) | Pelagic subsurface seawater microbial communities from Kabeltonne, Helgoland, North Sea - Helgoland_Spring_Bloom_20160512_1 | ecosystem: Environmental > Aquatic > Marine > Epipelagic...
GACTAACGCCGGAACAATTAAAGGAGCAGACAGAAGTTCAGATGTGGACCGAGCAACTGGAAACTAAGCTTTCGCCCTTCAATACTCCACGTATTCAATACGAAGTAACGGTCAAGGAAGACCAGGACAGGCACCTTTATTATCCGCACGTAACCACCGTGCGTAACGGTGTAAGGCGCCATTATGTTCTTAACCGTGATTTCTTTTCGTCAGCCGACTACCAAGCTTTTGCTGGTTTTCAGGCACGAATCGACGGCCTTGTTCAAGAAAATGGACAGGTTCGAAAAGGTGAAAAATCTGAAAGCGTCGCTGGGCTAGCTGAAGCGTTGACTTGGTTGCAGACGGAAGCGCTAAGGGGACAGAGCCGCCAAAGATACAAAGGACTTGGTGAGATGAATCCGGATCAGCTTTGGGAAACGACCATGGATCCTCGTAGCAGAACAATGTTACGGGTAACCATTGAAGATGCCATTGCAGCTGATCAGGTATTTACGACGTTAATGGGTGACCAGGTTGAACCGCGGCGTGAGTTTATCGAGCAAAACGCCTTAGCCGTTGCTAACCTTGACGTTTAAGGGCTGATGACCTCACTTTGATCTTAGGAGGTCATATCCCGAGCGAAGGCAAGAAGATCCTGAAACACGTGTTCATGCGCTGGTCGCAGTTGTCGGGTTTCGATGCCGTTTCCAGTTAGTACCAGGATACCGGCGCAACCCGCGGCCTCAGCAGCCCTTAGATCTTTCAGTGAGTCACCAACATAGCAGCCTTTCTTTAGGTCGAGTTGGTGGGTCTTTGCCAAGGCTTCCAACAACCCTGGCTTTGGCTTACGACACCCGCATCCTTCTTTTGGGTGGTGCGGGCAGAACTTGATGTCAACAATCTTGCCTCCCGCTAGTTCTACTTCATTAATCAGTTTCTTGTGAATGCGATCTAGCGCATCGAGTGTCAACTTACCTCGAGCGATGCCAGCTTGATTGGTCGCGATATAAACATCGATTTTGTTTACTGTCAGTAGCGCGATCGCTTCTAGGGACCCAGCAATCGGCACCCATTCATCTGCGGACTTGATATAGTCCATGGAATCCCGGTTGATGACGCCGTCTCGATCTAGTATGACAAAACTATTCATTACCGAAGCTCACCGAAGGCTATTCTTATTGTAATAGCGAGAAATCCGCTACTTCAAGGAACTGATGTCTTAACTCGCTAAGCAGGCTCAAGCGGTTTTTCCTTACTTTTTCGTCTTCCGCCATGACCATCACTTCATCGAAGAATTGATCCACCGGTTCCTGAAGACTCGCGAGTCTCTCTAGCTTTGCACCGGCTCCTTTACTGTCACTGAGATCTAACGCTGCTAGCGCACGACCTAGCATTACTTCCGCTTTATCGCTTGCAAGCGCTGGGTCGAAATCACCCACTTGGTCCTTCGGGCCGGCTTTCTTAAGGAAGTTTGCGACGCGCTTATTCGCCGACACGATACTGACTGCCGCCGGTCCATTTTTAAAAGACTGCAGGGTTCGAACAACGTCGTCTATTTGTAGCAGATTGACAGAGGTGCTGGCGCTGTTCGTTGCAGCCTCCACCACATCACCCGTAATGCCCTGTTCCTGATAGTAACCTGCCAATCTTTCCACGATGTAATTCAACACACTCGTGGTGCCGAAACTCTTACCGTAAAGTCTGGAGGACTCAGCCAAACAGCCATCCAAAGGAATATTAAGTTGGTTCTCTACACAAATTCTAATTACGCCTAGAGACTGTCGGCGAAGTGCAAAGGGATCTCTTGACCCCGTTGGGGGCTGGTTTATGCCAAAGATTCCTACAAGACTATCGATCTTGTCTGCTAGCGCAACGCAGGATGCCATCCCAGAAGTAGGCAAAATACCGCCACTTTGAGTTGGTCGGTAGTGTTCACCAATCGCTGTGCAAACTTCATCTGCCTCATTATGATGCCTAGCGTAGTAGCTACCCATCGTTCCCTGCAGATCCGGGAATTCGCTCACCATATCGCTCACCAAATCGGCCTTACAGAGAAGGCCTGCCCGCGTTGCAGCGTCCTTATCTAGATCAAGCTGTTGCGCTATGTAGCCAGCAAGCTCCGATATTCTGCGACACTTCTCTGCATAGGTGCCAAGGTCAGCCTGAAATACCACGTTCTCTAGCCGTCCAAATTTTTCCGCCAGAGAGGTTCGAGTGTCTCGCTCAAAGAAAAACGCGGCATCCGCAAGACGGGGTCTTATGACCCGTTCGTTACCTGCTACGACCTGTGAACTATCAAGGCTCTCTATATTGGAAATAGTGATAAACCTGGGTATTAGCCTCCCGCTTTTATCGACAAGATGAAAATAACGTTGGTGCTCTTTCATTGCGGATATCAACACCTCTGGCGGTACTTCCAGAAATGTCCTGTCAAACCCCCCCGCTAGGGCCCTTGGCCATTCGACGAGAGACGTCACCTCGTCCAGCAAATCTTCATCTAGTTCGAGTTGGGCCTCTTCCTGGGCCGCTAGGTCCATTACCTGTTCGCGAATAACGCTCTTCCGTTCGTCAAAGTGCGGTAAAACAAAGTTTTTCCTGCACAGCTCAAGATAATCGTTAGCCTTAGCGATCTTAAACTCCCCACCAGACATGAATCGATGACCAGCGCTAATGTTACTAGCCTGTTTGCCGAACAGTTCGACCGGCATAACGGCATTACCATATAGGCAAACGAGCCATTGTACTGGCCTAACAAACTCCAGCCTGCTCTTGCCCCAGCGCATCTTTCTGTCTACGGGCAGCGTTGATAGGGAAGACTTCAGTAGCTTCTCTAACAAGGACGGTAAGTCTAGCCCGATTTTTGTGGCTCGATAGACAAGATATTCGCCCTTATTAGTGGTCACTGTGTCAAGTTGGGATGGGTCTGCCACATCGCACCCCCTCATGAACCCCGCTAGCGCTTTGGTCGGTTCGCCATCCTCATTGAACGCTGACTTTACCGCCGGCCCGCGCCTCTCGACGTTCTGATCTGGCTGTCGATCCGCTAGCTCGTGAACCAAGATTGCGAGCCTACGGGGTGTGGCGAAGCTTTCAACCTCTCCATGTGATAATTCGGCCTGTTCGAGACCAGACTCGATATTTCTATGTAACGCCTGCCGTAAATTGTTGAGCGACTTAGGCGGAAGCTCTTCAGTACCCAGCTCAAATAAAAGCGGCTTAGTTACCACGATTTAACTCCTTTTCTACAAATGCACGGGTATCTTCGTCAGCCAGTGGAAACCCCAGCGCCTGTCTGGACTCGAAATACTTTTGAGCCACTCCGCGAGACAGCGCCCTTACTCTCAAAATAAACCTTTGGCGTTCGGTGACCGATATCGCGTGCCGAGAATCCAGGAGGTTGAACGCATGGGAAGCCTTCATGACAAACTCGTAGGCCGGAAGCGGCAAGTCCGCCTCTAGCAGGCGTGTCGTTTCCCTCTCGCAAAAATCAAACTGAGCAAACAGTCCTTCGACATCTGCCATATCAAAATTGAAGCGTGACATTTCAACTTCATACTGATGGTAGACATCCGCGTAGGTAACTTTCTTGTCACCATTCTCTGCCCAGACAAGGTCTTTAAAGTCTTCTACGCCCTGAATGTAAAGCGCCAGTCGTTCTAATCCGTAAGTGATCTCACCCATTACCGGGTAGCATTCGAGTCCACCAACCTGCTGAAAGTACGTGAACTGCGTGATTTCCATTCCATCCATCCAGACCTCCCATCCCAAGCCCCAGGCTCCCAGTGTAGGCGACTCCCAGTTATCCTCTACGAACCTTATATCGTGAGTCTTGGTATCTATGCCCAAATGTTCCAGCGACGCAAGGTATAGCGCCTGAAAATTCGGGGGTGAGGGCTTCATTACTACCTGGTATTGATAATAGTATTGGTATCTATTTGGATTCTCCCCATATCGCCCGTCTGCGGGCCTACGGCAGGGTTGAACATACGCCGCTTGCCAGTTCTCTGGGCCGATAGCCCGCAAAAAAGTTGCTGGATGAAAGGTACCCGCGCCAACTTCCATGTCGTAAGGCTGCATCAGCACACAGCCCTGCTCGGACCAAAAGGTTTGCAGAGATAGGATAAGGTTCTGAAATGTCATTGAGGTTCTCTTTGTAACATTGGAAGTTGACGGATTTGGCGATGACCCGGGTCAAAAAACGGCGTAAGTATACATCGGTGATCGGAAATCAGATAACCTCCTCCCCATGGCAGATGAAATCAACAGATGTGGCTGGTGTCTCGGTAACAATTTGTACGAAAGGTATCATGACGACGAGTGGGGCTTGCCAACCTACGACGACCACCAGCTATTTGAGTTACTTTTGCTTGAGGGAGCTCAAGCCGGGCTCTCCTGGCTAACCGTGCTCAAGAAGCGGGAGGGTTATCGCAGGGCCCTTGATGGCTTTGACCCTGAAAAAATCGCGTTATACCAGCCTGCTCGAATCAACGAGCTACTCCAGAATCCGGAAATTGTGCGCAATAGGCTTAAGGTTGAAAGCGCAGTCTCTAATGCCAGGCTCTTTTTGGATATACGCGAGCGGACAGGCAGTTTCTCGAATTATGTCTGGCAGTTCGCTGATCATCAACCCAAGCAAAACAGCTTTCGATCTTTGAAACAGGTCCCCTCAACGACCCCTGCGTCTGACCGTATGTCCAAAACCATGAAAAAACAGGGCTTCAAGTTCGTCGGCTCAACCATTTGCTACGCTTATATGCAGGCTACAGGGATGGTCAATGACCACCTCTTGAGTTGTTTCAGATATAAGGAATGCGCTCGGATGAAAAATTGATGTCTACCTTGGTAGGAATCCTGCTTTATCTATTGAGCCTGTTGCCAAGAAAACTCTCTCAGCGCTTGGGCATTCTTGTCGGAATCATCAATCTTAAGCTCGATTCCCGCTCGTCGCGGGTGACCAGCGCAAACCTTGAACTTTGTTTACCTGGTTTGACCGACAAATTTGCAGGTACTGAGGAAGCTTCGAGGCAGAGTCTCATTGAAACGGGTAAAACATTGATGGAGACGCCAGCCGTCTGGCTAGGGGACGTTGACCGACTTGATGAGTGGATTCAGGTTGTTCACAATGAGTCCTTACTGCAGGAATATCTTAACGATCCTGCCGGCCTTCTTGTGCTGTTGCCGCATATGGGTAACTGGGAACTGTTCAATGTCTTTTACCGGCGATACGGCCAGATGACGGCACTATACCACCCCCCCAGGCAGCCTTACATGCAAAAGGTGATGCGGAAGGTGCGTGGGCGATATGGGAATCACATGGTGCCAACCACCCGCTCTGGTCTCAAGCAGCTGTACCAAACACTGAATAGCGGAGAAACTGCCGTGATTCTACCTGACCAGGTACCCGCAACAGGGCAATTTGCACCGTTCTTTGGACATCCAGCCTTAACAGATGTACTCGCTAGCAGGCTTCTCCGGAAGACGGGTGCAAAAGCACTTGGCATTGCGATGGTACGAAATGACGAGGGACTGTTTGAGGTTCATGTACTTGCGCCTGATCCATCTATCTATGAAACCAATGAAATAACGTCGATCAGGGCGGTCAACGATTTAATGCAGACTTGCGCTGAAATTGCACCCGCGCAATATCAGTGGGAATACAAACGCTTCAGAGAGAGACCTACCGGGTCAGCTAAAATTTACCGGTTCAATAAACCCAATGGCGTTCACTAGTTTCTGAGATTAAGACTTAGGCTTCCGAGCGACGATGAAGGCGCGACCGGCTAGCGGGTCATCACTGTTTGTGTTGTTACTCCCGTCTTTGAAGGCGAGTATTTCGCAGCCAGGTACGAATGACTGCAGCTCATTCTTTTGCAGCAGGAATTTGGGATTGCTTGGTCCTATACTGATTTCTTTTTCTGCTGTGAATGTCTGATAGCAAACAACCCCACCTGAACGCGTCGCATTTAAGATTGCCGGCGGCAGGGACCTGTCTAGATAATGACTGATGACAATAAGGTCGTAACTATCGATCGGTAGCACCGACGCCGTAATGTTCAAAACCCGTGTTTGGATGTTTAGCCCTTGTGAGTCGGCGTGTTTTGCAAGACAGCTGATAGCTACCGTCGATATATCCCAGATTTAAGATTGCCGGCGGCAGGGTCCTGTCTAGATAATGACTGATGACAATAAGGTCGTAACTATCGATTGGTAGCACCGACGCCGTAATGTTCAAAACCCGTGTTTGGATGTTTAGCCCTTGTGAGTCGGCGTGTTTTGCAAGACAGCTGATAGCTACCGTCGATATATCCCAGGCGTGGACCTCTAGGCCCCTTGCCGCCAGGAACAAACTGTTCGATCCAAGACCGCATGCCAGGTCAAGGGCCACCCCTGTGACGGGAAGAATGTTGCTGTTGTCCGTGAGTACTGCAGCCGCGCGTCCAGGACGCTGATGCTCTGAATAGATTCGATTCCACTTGTCTTCTACTTTGTCCATTGGAACCTTGGTGTGAGATACATTGGGGGGGTGCATATTCGAACGCTGTTTAGCGTGCTATTTCTCCAGCGCGTTTTTCTAGTACCATTCTTTCCAGCGTTATTCTTTCCAGCGCTATTTTTTTCTGTGGCATTTTTTCCACGCTATTTCCGCCAGAACATCGGCGAAAACAGTACCAGTAGGGTAAAAATTTCGAGTCGTCCAAGGGCCATCGTGAAGCAGAGCAGTAGTTTGGCGGCATCTGATATATCGGCATAATGTAAGGCAACAGTCCCAAGGCCAGGGCCCAGGTTATTAATGGTTGCACCAACGGCTGAAAATGCCGTCACAAAATCCAGCCCGGTCATGATCAGCGCAAGCTGCATGAATAGAAAAACGATCACGTAGATCGAAAAGAACCCCCAAACTGCTTCCATGACCTGTCGAGAAACCTGCCTGTGATTAACTTTTACGGGGAAAACCGCATTAGGGTGAATCAACCGATGAACTTCACGCAACCCCTGTTTACAAATCAACATCACCCGAATGACCTTCATACCCCCACCGGTAGATCCAGCACAGGCACCCGTGAATGCCCCGAAAAAAATCAAGTAAGGCAACATGTTGGGCCATGCGGCAAAATCTGTTGTCGAAAACCCGGTGGTGGTAAAGATTGATACCACTTCAAACAATCCAAACCGAATCGCCTCGCCAAAGGTATAGGTCTGCTCGTACCAAAGTACCCCGGTAACGACCACTGTGGCCGCCAGGAGAATAGAAAGATAAAACTTCACCTCGTCATCGCGAACGTAATGCAGGAGGGATCTTTCTTTAAAGGAAAAAAAGTGTAGCCCAAAATTTATCCCTGCCAGAACCATGAAGAAGATCGCGATGGCCTCTATCAGCCACGAATCGAAGTAGCCAATTGAGGCATCGTGAGTAGAAAATCCACCAATAGCGATAGTCGAAAAACTGTGACAAATGGCGTCAAAGGCGGACATTCCTGCGCTCCAATAAGCGATTGCGCAAGCAACAGTAAGCCCGAGATAAATAGACCAAAGAGCAAGCGCTGTCTCTTTAATTCGGGGCGTCAACTTGGAATCCTTAACGGGCCCCGGCGTCTCTGCTCGATAAAGCTGCATCCCACCGATTCCGAGCATGGGTAAAATCGCCACGGCCAGGACAATGATTCCCATTCCTCCGAGCCACTGAAGTTGCTGTCGGTAATAAAGAATCGATTTCGGTATTTCATCCAGCCCGACAATCACCGTCGCGCCAGTCGTTGTGAGTCCAGAGAAAGACTCGAATAGGGCGTCCGGGATAGAGAGCGCTAGCCCATGTTCGTCGATAAATGGCAGCGCACCAAACGCGCCAAGGGCGATATAAAATAACACCGTCACCAGAAAACCGTCCTTGATACGCATCTCTGCCTGGTTCCTGGAAAACATCAGCCAGAGACCAAAACCGACCACGAAGGTAATGACAAATGCCTTGGTGAAAATGCCTGTCACGCCATCCTGATAAACGAGCGAGACGAGAACAGGGGGTAGCATTGTTAGGCTGAACATCATCAGCAGGATGCCCACAATCCTAATGGCTATCTGAATGTGCATACGTTACTTAAAAGAAACTGAGTGGAGCCTGAAAAAGCTTCTCCACATCTTTAATACGCCCTTTGTCGACCAGGAAAAGCACAACATGGTCCCCAGACTCTACAACGATATCGTCGTGAGCTATCACAACTTCGTCTCCCCGCACGATAGCGCCGATGTTAGTCCCCGGTGGCAGTTCGATATCTTCGATTTTTCGGCCAATTAGTTTCGAACTGGATTTGTCGCCGTGGGCGATGGCCTCAATTGCCTCTGCAGCCCCTCGTCTTAGCGAATGCACTCTTGCGATGTCACCTCGTCTGATGTGGGTAAGAATAGATCCAAGCGTTGCCTGTTGGGGACTAATAACGGTATCAATGGTTCCCCCTTCAATAAGGTCGACATATGCAGGGTTGTTGATTAGCGTAATGACCTTCTTGGCACCCAGGCTTTTGGCGAGCATAGATGACATGATGTTGGCTTCGTCATCATTAGTCACCGCACAAAAAACATCCGTCTCTTCGATGTTTTCTTCTAACAGCAACTCCCGGTCAGAAGCGTTGCCGGACAAAACAATCGTTCGGTCTAGCGTCTCTGATAGTTCGTAGCAACGTTGTCTGCTGTGCTCAATAATCCGAACACCATATCTACTCTCAATTGTACGTGCCAGGTGCTCACCAATATGTCCGCCTCCCGCTATCACTACGCGCTTATTGGGTTTCTCGACTCTGCGCATTTCGGACATGACGTTCTTGATGTCCCTGCTCGCGGCAATAAAGAAGACTTCATCGTCTGCTTCAATGACAGTATTACCCTTTGGAATGATCGCCCTGTTCTTACGAAAAATCGCGGCGACGCGTGTATCTACCGTGGGGATGTGCTGGCGAAGATAACGCAGCTCCTGGTCAACAAGCGGGCCGCCGTAATATGCTTTGATGCCGACCAACTGTGCTTGGCCTTCCGCGAAATCCATGACTTGCAATGCACCGGGATTGTCGATGAGACGCCTTATGTCGTGAGTGACGATCGCCTCGGGGTTGACGATAACATCGACAGGCATTGCATCGTTGTGAAAAATCCCATCATCTCTTATGTAAGCGGACGAGCGGATGCGGGCTATTTTTGTTGGGGTATTGAAGACGGTGTAGGCAACCTGACAAGCGACCATGTTGACCTCATCGCTGTTCGTCACAGCGATAAGCATGTCTGCATCCTCAGCGCCTGCCTGGCGCAGAATATCTGGATGAGAAGCCATGCCCCGAACGGTTCGAATATCGAACCTGTCCTGAAGCTCTCTGAGTCGATCACTATTCATGTCGACGACGGTGATGTCACTTGCTTCCTGGGTCAGGTTTTGCGCAAGATTGCCACCAACTTCACCGGCACCAAGAATGATGATCTTCATATCGCCACCTTACGAATACCCGCGTAATAAAATCCGTCATGTTCCTGGGCCGTTGGGAGGAATTGCAGGCCGTATTTCGTTGCGATCAACGTAGCGCCTTCACGGCAACCTGGATGACTCAGTGGTAAAGGCTGTTTACTGGGGTCTTCTTTAACAAAATCGGCAATTACCTTGTCGTTTTCTTGGCGAAGAATAGAACACGTTGAATAGAGCAGTTCACCACCAATCGCGAGCAGGTCGAAAGCCTTATCTAAAAGCCCTCGTTGGATAGAGGCAAGTTGATCAACATCCGATTTCGAGCGTAGTAGCTTAATGTCAGGATGTCTTCGGATGATGCCTGTTGCAGAACAGGGTGCGTCCACTAGTATCCTATCAAATTTGTCGTCGGTGACGTATTGCTCGAACGATTGTGTCACCACATTAGCTTGTAGCGAAAGTCGATCCAGGTTTTCGGTAATCAGGTGGATCCTTTTTCTGTCCCTGTCAATTGACGTGAGCTTTATACCGGGTTCGCTTTCCAGCAGATGGCAAGTCTTTCCGCCGGGCGCCGCGCAAGCGTCAATGACCGACAAGCCTGGTTGAAGGTTCATTAATCCGGGCGTCAACTGTGGCGCCTCGTCCTGGACTGATACTTCTCCCTCTTTAAAGCCGGGTAACGACTCTACAGGCATGGCCTTTGCGAGGACCACCGCCGATTGTGCGAAGGCGCCAGCCCGGGCCTCAACATTTTCATCAGATAGCTTGGCAAGGTATTGTTGTCTGGTTATTTTCGACGTGTTTACCCTTAGTGTCATTGGGGGCTGGTTGTTGTTGTTGTCGAAAATTTCCGGATGGTCTGGCCAGTCAGCTTTGATTAAGTCGATTAACCACTGCGGATGATTCAACCTTGCCTCGTCAGAATGCATCATCTGTTGCTTTAGGGTTTCCGTTTCTCTGCCGTAACGCCTTAGAACAGCGTTAACCAGGCCTTTGGCCCACGGTTTTCCGAGCTTAATGACTGACTCGACAGCATGGTTAACAGAGGCATGCTGTGGACGGCGAAGATGGTCCATACTGTATAGGCCAGCCATAAGGATCAGCCAAAGATCCAAGTGTTTCTCGGGTAGCGGCTTGTCTAGTAGCGCCTCTATCACTCGATCGTAATAAAACCAGTGGCGAGTTACGCCATAACAAATTTGTTGCCCGATGGGGCTAGTGTTTTCCAGGCAGTCTCCCAGATGACGGTCCTCTTCTAACATTCGGGCAAGTGATTTTGCAACTTCAAGGTATTCACTCATCCGATTTTTTCACTGAATGTAGCGCCAACTTTTAATGTGTCGGTCCAACCGTTCAACATATCTGCGCCAGACAAAATCGCTCCTTTCCCGATGGGAAGCTGTATTTGCTCAATTAGGTAGGCCTGATTACCGCACCCCACCATTAAACCCCTCGCGGATAACTCAAGAATAGCACCAGGCTTACAAAGATCTGATTCCACCATGCGCCCTGAATGAATCTTGACCCTGTTTTTATCAAGAAAGGTAAAAGCGATGGGGTCGGGGTTGAATGCCCGAACAACTCGATCGACCTGTTGAGCATCCTGGTGCCAATCAATCATTGCCTCTGACTTGAGTATTTTGTGTGCGTAGGTGGCTGCATGGTTGTCCTGTCGATCTTTCTTGGTTTGCCCCTTGTCTACGAGGTCGAGTGTTGCCAGTAAAAGCGGCTGTCCAATTTTTGTAAACTTACTGAGCAGGTCCGCAGTGGTATCCAACGGAGAAACGGATACGACAGACTTCGCAAGCATGTCCCCCGTGTCCAGTCCGGCGTCCATCTGTATCAGTGTGACGCCAGTTTCCTTGTCACCGGCAAGAATGGCTCGCTGAATCGGTGCCGCACCCCGCCACCTTGGCAGGATAGACGCATGTATATTGATACATCCAAGCTTTGGGTGCGCCAGCACGTCAGCTTTCAGAATCTGACCGAAGGCCACTACCAACATCAGGTCACAACTTAGGTGCTCAATGTCACTAAGCGCTAACCTGGTGGGCTGTATGATTTCTAGCTTTGCGCTCTCTGCTAGCTGTTTAACGGGGCTGGCCTGCAGTTTTTTCCCTCGTTTACCTGGTTTGTCCGGTTGGGTAATAACAGCGACCACGTTGTGATCGCTATGGATAAGAGACTCAAGGAAACCCGCGGCGAACTCGGGAGTGCCGGCAAATACAATTCTCAAATTACATCAGGCCTGTTTTCAATTTTGGTTAAGCCCTCTGCTTTTGGAGCTTCTGGAGCTTTTTACGAATGAGCTGTCGCTTGGTGCTGGACAGGTAGTCGACAAAAAGTTTTCCTTCGAGATGATCTATTTCGTGTTGTATGCAAACGGCCAGTAAATCCATGGCATCCATAGTAAATGGCTCACCATTCCTGTCTATGGCTTCGAGCTGAATGTGCTGAAATCGATCGACTGGCTCATAAAACCCAGGAACTGACAAACATCCCTCGTTGGTTTCTATTTCGCCTTCACCCAAGATAATAGTTGGATTGATCAGAATAAGCGGTTGGTCGTTGGTTTCCGATACGTCGATCACAATCAATCGCTGGTGGAGGTTCACCTGTGTCGCCGCCAGCCCAATACCGGGCGCCTGATACATCGCTTCCAGCATCTGGTCGGCTATCGCGACAACCTTTCCGGTCACTTCCTTCACCGGCTTTGCCACAGTTCGCAGTCGAGGATCGGGGAACTTTAGAATTTCTAATGGAACCATATGGTTTTGCTATATACCTCTAGTAAAAGAGCAACTTGTGCTGCTAAGATTATGATCACCTTGATAATTCGGGGGAAACGCACCCGCTTGTCCAGGATGTTATAACCCGTTTATTGTACTCTTTTTACTGGTTGGATTCGCCTATGAAGATTCGCCAAGTATCGTCATTCGCTCTATTAATGCTGTTTCTTGCAAGTTTTGCCTTTGGCGAGCAGGATGCCGGCGCAGAAGCGTCATTGTTGCGTGTAGGCCATCCAGACCAGTACCTGGTAAAAGAAGGTGATACTCTTTGGGGAATCGCTTCCGAGTTCCTAAAAGAGCCCTGGCACTGGCCGGAAATCTGGTCTGTTAATCCCGCGATTAAAAACCCTCACTTAATATATCCAGGGGATGAGATATTCCTGAAATATGTGGCTGGAGATCCGCAGCTATCGCTAAAACGTGGCCCCGGGGGGAGAACCTTTAAGCTGAAACCCGGGCAGAGTCTTCGTGAAGGTGATAGTTTCAGAAAGATGGAGCCTGGTATCAGGGTGTCTCCGCTCCAAAGCGCTATTCCAGCTATCCCCCTTGACGCCGTGGCCAGCTTACTGACGACCGGCCGGATAGTTGAACGAGACACACTTGACCTTGCTCCAAGAATCCTTGCGGGCAAGCTCGAGACCTTGGTGTTTGGCCCAGGCGACCGGTTTTACGCTAGGGGTATTTGGGATGAGGAGACGTCTACTTACGGGATCTTCCGAGAAGGTGATGTCTATGTGGACCCTGAAACCGAGGAAATCCTTGGCTATGAAGCGATTGAGGTTGGGTTGGCCAAAGCAATAGCCCGAGAAGGTGATCTCGTGACCTTCGAAATGAAAAGCGTTCACGCAGATGTTCGTATCGGCGATCTTATGATGCCAACGGAAGAGCGGCGTGTGGAATCCACATTTTACCCTACGCCACCTGGTCAGCAGGTTGAAGGGGTGATTATGCGTCTGCTTGGAGGCTATACACAGATTGGTCCTAATGACGTCGTTGCAGTAAATCGCGGTTTCAACGCGGGTGTTGAAGTCGGCACCGTACTCGCGATTGCAAAGAAAGGCGCTCTGGTTCGCGATCACTTCGCAGGAGGTTATGTTCAGTTGCCTACCGAACGAGCGGGTATCCTGATGATTTTTCGGTCTTTCGAGAAAATGGCATACGGCCTGGTGCTGCAAACCACCGAGCCTGTGCGTGTGGGGGATTTCGTCCGCAACCCCTAGTGTTTTCTCACGCCGGAAAGCGCCTTTGGACTATCCATACAGGTGTTCCTTCCCGCAGCTCTATGCCCCCCCTGATCTAGTATATCGACTCTTTTTTGTCGCGAGTCATTTGTGAACCCAGACCTGCTTGCCTTGTGCCGGCTATTGTCCAATCGGCCACGGGAACTTACCCGACTTTTACAGTCACGTTCGCCTAGTGAGGTGCTTGAACAAAACACCTCGTTGATTGTTGGCGATGTCTTAAAGCTGGAAGTCGAACAGGACGTGAATTGGTTATCCGTAGAAGAGCACCATCTTATATTGCTGCAGGATGATGATTATCCTGCCTGCCTGAAACAGATACACGATCCACCTTATTTTCTTTTTGGGTCTGGTGACCGAACCGTTCTTACACGCTACACGGAAAGAGTTGCGATTGTTGGTGCGAGAAAAGCTAGTCAATATGCATTGAAACAGGCTATGTCTATTGCTGAAACCCTCGGCCGATATTCAGTGCTTGTCGTGAGTGGTCTTGCCCTAGGGGTTGATGCTGCAGCTCATGAGGGTGCGCTTGCTTCAGGTGAGGCGACGGTCGCGGTGCTGGGGTCAGGCTGTGACCAGATTTATCCAAGACGCCATTGGCGGCTTGCCGAGCGAATTCAGGACAACGGACTGTTGCTGAGTGAATTTCCACTGCGAACTCCCGCGCGACCGGCACACTTTCCGCGGCGTAATCGAATAGTGACGGGTTTAAGCAAAGCAACTGTCGTCGTTGAGGCGGCTTTAAAGAGCGGCTCCCTTATTTCTGCGAAACTCGCCTTGGCCGAAGGTCGAGAAGTGATGGCGGTGCCGGGGCTTGTTACGAATCAACAGGCGCGGGGTTGTCATCAATTGATTAGGGACGGCGCTTCGCTGATTGAGTCAGGCGAGGATATTCTGAAGGAACTAGGTATTGGGCCTGGAGACTCGCTCGATCTATTTTTGGGGGTGCCGTCTTTAAGCCCTGAGCAAGGGAAGTTGCTCGACTTGCTGGAGGCAGGACCCGTGTCCATGGATGCACTGCTACCAGCGCTTGAGCTTTCTATTGAAGATCTGACAGTAGCAATCGTGATGTTAGAAGTCATGGGTTTGGTTCATTCAGAAGGTGGACGGTATCAGGCGACCCAGTTACGTCCGAGCGGCGGGTGGGAATGTTGAAAGCTGATAGTGACTAGGCTAACGTCCGTTCCTCGCAACGTTAGTTTCTTTTAAGGGAGTAAAAAATATGGGGTTTGTAGCCATCCTGATGGGTTCGGATTCTGACTTGCCCGTCATGCAATCGACGGTCGATGTGCTGAAAATTTTCGACATTGACTATGAGGTTAGAATTACCTCCGCTCATCGAACACCAGAGGACACCAGGCACTATGTCAGCGATGCCGATGCGCGGGGCTGTGCCGTATTTATTGCCGCCGCTGGAATGGCAGCCCATCTTGCTGGGGCCGTGGCCGCGCATACGCTAAGACCAGTGATCGGCGTACCGATTGATGCCGGTCCACTGCAGGGATTTGATGCCTTACTATCCACGGTACAGATGCCTGGCGGAATTCCGGTTGCCGGTGTAGCGATAGGTAAAGCCGGGGCTAAGAATGCGGCATACCTTGCAGTTCAGATTCTCGGTGTTTCGAATGATGCGCTGCATCTTGCCCTGCGGGATGAACGGCTAGCGAATGCTGAGGTCATCAGGAAAAAAAACCTAGACTTGAATTTGTGAACCCTGGCTTCGGATGGCGAAGAAGCCTGATTTCAGCTTGCCTGGCTGGCGATGGTGTCATTGCCTACCCCACAGAGGGCGTCTGGGGTCTGGGTTGTTTGCCGGGATCTTTTGAGGCCGTTGCGCGCATTCTTGCGTTGAAGCGGCGCAGTAGGGATCAGGGCTTATTATTAGTCGCGGCGGATATTAGCCAGTTCGAAGACTATCTGACCGGATTGGAGGTCGACAAGAGAGCTGAACTCGATAACAACTGGCCCGGGCCAGTCACCTATCTCGTACCGGACAACGGCGTCGCGCCGCGGTGGGTGATTGGAAACAATGTCACCGTTGGGCTCAGGGTCAGCGACCATCCGGTCGTTCGCGCACTGTGTGAATCAACTGGGCCGTTGGTGTCTACCTCTGCCAACGTAACAGGACATCGTGCAGCTTTGACGTCCCTGCAGGTGAGGCAGTATTTTGGGGCAGGCGTTGACCATCTGGTGCCGGGACAGCTTGGAAATTCAATTGGGCCGAGTGTCATCAAGCACCTGGTGACAGGAGAGAAAATCAGATGACAACGTTCAAACTAGGGGTGCTTGGCAATCCGGTTTCTCACAGCAGATCCCCCGGCATTCACCAGCAGTTTGCCGCCGCAACAGGCATTTCATTGTCTTATGAGAAGGTGTTTGTGTCGGACGGTAGCTTCAACTCAGTGGCTAATGATTTCCTTGATTCGGGTTTTGGATTCAACATTACGCTGCCTTGTAAGCACGACGCATGGCAGTTTGTTGATGAAGCTAGCGATCATGCTCGCCAGGCGGAGGCAGTTAACACGATTTCCCGGACCGCCGTTGGCACGCTGCGCGGTGATAATACTGATGGCCCTGGCCTGGTTAACGACCTGGTTCAGAACTTGGGTTGGCCCTTAAAAGATCGCAAGGTACTGGTGATTGGCGCTGGGGGCGCAGTGAGCGGCGTCTTGGCGAGCTTGCTAGCTGAGGCGCCAGGGGCACTGCATGTGACAAACCGAACGCATGATAAAGCACAAAACTTGGAACAAAGATTTGCGGGCACCAAAGCGTTTGCTATGGATCGCCTTCAGGAAGGCTACGATCTTGTGATCAATGGAACCTCAGCAGGATTATCTCATCAGGATCTGAAGATTCCTGGATCGGTCATTACTGAAAACACTCGCTGTTACGACATGATCTATGGTCCCGGTACCACTCGGTTTAATCAATGGTGCCAGAAACAGGCAGAATGTGAGGTTGCGGATGGTTTGGGGATGTTGGTTGAGCAGGCCGGGTTGGCGTTCATGATTTGGTTTGGCGAACAACTTAACGCTGCGCCGGATACACAATCGGTGATAAGCACCATTAGAAATAACTTAGATCAGGCGTTGAAAGATGACTAACCCCCTGCTTGAACATCATGTGTTACCTCCTTTTAGCCGCATTGCACCCGAGCACATTGTGCCCGCTATTGAGACGATCCTTAAAGCTTTAAGAGACGGTATCAAGGAGCTACCGGAGGCGCCATGTAACTATGAAAGCGTCGTTAAGGCACGGGAGAACCTTGAGGACAAGCTACATCACGCATGGTCACCGATTTCGCACCTTAACGCTGTCATGAACTCGGCCGACCTTAGGGATGCACACACCGACTGCCTAGTCATGATCACAGACTACTATACGGAAGTTGGCCAGAACCGCCCTTTGTTTGAGGCTTACCAGGCGATAGCCTCGTCCACGCAGTACGTTTCACTATCGCAGGCCAAAAGGAAAGTGATCGACAATGCGCTCAGAGATTTTCGCCTGTCAGGGATAGACCTGCCGGAATCCGAACAAGTCAGGTTCTCCGAGTTGTCGCGGGAAATTTCTCGTTTGAACAGTACTTTTAATAACAATGTACTAGATGCCACACAGGTCTGGCAGAAACTGGTAGTAGGAAAATCCAGGCTGTCAGGCGTTCCTCATAACGCGCTTGCCGCGATGCAGAAAAATGCCGCCGATAAAGCGCTGGAAGGCTTCCTTTTGACACTGGATACGCCATGTTACCTGGCAATCATGACTTACTGCGACGACCGAGAACTCCGCCATGAGTTGTACACGGCCTTTGGTACCCGGGCATCTCACCTGGGGCCAAATGCTGGTGAATTTGATAACTCTGACGTAATACATGAGCTGTTGTCAGCTCGTCTAGAGCAAGCCAGGCTGTTGGGTTTCGAGAACTACGCAGAGCTGTCAGTTGCACGTAAGATGGCGCGTTCAGCGGAGGAAGTTCTTGGGTTCCTTAACAACCTGGCCGAAAAATCAAAGACATTCGCGCTCAAAGACTTTGAAGTTTTAGAGACCTTCGCTGAAAAAAATGGTGGCTCTGACCGTCTAAAACCATGGGATGTTCCGTATTACGCCGAGAAACTGAAAAAAGCCGCTTTCGATATTTCGGAAGAAGACCTTCGTCCCTATTTTCCTGGTCCGACCGTACTTCAGGGTATGTTTGAGGTTGTGCATCGGCTGTTTGACATCGACGTTGTTCCTTGCCCTGGAATGCCTGTTTGGCACCAGGATGTGCTGACCTATGAAATCAAAAAAGATGGTACGAGTATCGCCCGGTTTTACTTGGACTTATACGCCCGCGCCAACAAGCGCGGTGGAGCGTGGATGGATGATTGCCGGGTCAGGCGAACCGACGATTCAGGCTCACTGCAACTGCCGGTGGCCTACCTTACCTGCAATTTCGCTGGACCATTGGATGGTGATCCGGCTCTGCTCAGTCATAACGAAGTTGTGACACTTTTCCATGAGTTTGGCCATGGCTTGCATCATATGCTTACCAGCATGGATGCCGCAGCCGTGTCGGGTATCAACGGCGTCGCTTGGGATGCGGTCGAGTTGCCAAGCCAGTTCATGGAAAACTTTTGCTGGCAGGCAGAGTCACTTGCTTTTATCTCCGGGCATTACAAAACGGGTGATTCTTTACCCAAGAATATGTTGAATAAGCTGCTGGAGGCGAAAAATTATAATGCCGCCATGATGATGGCGCGGCAGTTGGAATTCGGATTGTTCGATTTCCGCTTACACGCTGAGTTTGATCCAAACGATAAGGGCCAGACTCAGCGCATATTGGATGACGTCAGACAGGAGGTGGCCGTCATCCTGCCCCCTGTAGAATATGCTTTCCAGCACGGGTTCTCTCATATATTTGGCGGCGGTTATGCCGCGGGATATTACAGCTACAAGTGGGCGGAAGTCCTGTCAGCAGACGCATTTTCTAAGTTCCTAGAAGACGGCATCTTCAATCGTCAAACAGGAGAGAAATTTCTATCCTTTATCCTTGAAAAAGGTGGCTCTCAGGACGCTATGGACCTGTTTATCGCCTTCCGGGGGCGGGAGCCAGCGGTTGAGGCGCTGCTAAGACAAGAGGGTATGGCCTCTTGAAAAGATTCATCAGTGGAGCCACCTGTCCCGGTTGTGGCCTAGTCGATAAAATCTATGTTTTGAAGGACGACGACAGTGAGTCCATGCATTGTTCTCAGTGTGACTATGTAGAGATAAAAACCGAGGATAACGCCGCCGATGGGGTCCAAGAGTGGTCTCCGATAAAACTGCCAGACAAATAATCACCGATTCCCCAAAATTATGTCCTGCCTATGTCCCGCGCACACTTGAACGACTCTTGTTGAGAAAAGAATCCTCGCTGCTATAATTGCCGCCGTTTGTTGCCCTGCAATAAACGCGCTGTTGGGCCTGGATCGTTTCTACTATCACCTGAACAGTTAAAAGTGCTTATTGCACGTATATTTTTATATGGAGTCTCGTTCATGAATAGAGTGATGCGGATGTGGCAAGCGGGATTTTCACTGCTGCTATTCAGCAACGTAGCGTTGGCCGATTGGTCTACGCTTAACATGAGGCAAGGTGTCACGGAGATTAGTCGAGAAGTCTATGACCTGCACATGCTTATCTTTTATGTTTGTTGTGTAATAGGAGTATTGGTTTTTGGTGTCATGATTGCTTCGATGATCATGCACCGTAAATCCCTTGGCGTAACACCAGCGACCTTTCACGAGGATACCCGGATAGAAATAGCCTGGACGGTTATTCCAATCATCATCCTTTTAGTTGTGGCAGTACCTGCCACCAGCACGCTGAGAGAAATGTACGAGACCGCAGACGCTGATCTCGACATCGAGGTCCGCGGCTATCAGTGGAAGTGGCAATATACCTACCTGAATGATGATCCTGCCCAGGAAATCCAATTCATGAGCGCCCTTCAAACGCCACAGAATGAAATCCAGAACCTGGAAGCAAAGGGCGAACACTACTTGTTGGATGTCGACAACCCGCTAGTGATTCCGATCAATAAGCGCATCAGGTTCCTTGTAACATCACAGGATACGATACACGCCTTTTGGGTACCTGACTTTGCCGTAAAGCGGGATGCTGTCCCCGGGTTTGTTCACGAATCTTGGGCCATTGTTGAAGAGCCTGGTGTCTACCGGGGCCAGTGTGCAGAGCTTTGTGGCAAGGAGCACGGCTTCATGCCGATCGTTGTGCATGCGGTTGAGCAGGAAGAATACGACCTTTGGGTTGCTGAAAAACAAGCAGAGGCAGCAGAAGTTTTTAATACCGTTGGAAAGACTTGGTCCATGGAAGAATTAATGGTCGAAGGAGAAGAGGTTTATTTGCGGAATTGCGCGGCTTGTCACCAGCCAAATGGTCAAGGGATTCCACCAGCGTTTCCTTCTCTGGTTGGCCAAGGGATTGCGGTTGGGTCTGTTCAGGAGCACATAGACATATTGTTATATGGGCGAGCGGGAACGTCAATGCAGGCCTTTGGAAAGCAACTTAATGCTGCAGAAATTGCGGCGGTCATTACTTATGAGCGCAATGCCTGGGGCAACAACATGAACCAGATGGTTCAACCGAAAGAGATTAATACCATGATGGCGAGCGAATAGGAGTATCCGATGAATGCGATTATAGAAGAACATCATCACGAGGATCACCACCATGGCCCTGATAAGGGCATCATGCGTTGGGTTTTTACGACTAACCACAAAGATATTGGAACGCTTTATCTGTGGTTTAGTTTTCTAATGTTTCTTACCGGGGGTGTACTTGCGCTCGGTATTCGGGCGGAACTATTCCAGCCCGGTTTGCAAATCGTTAAGCCGGAAATGTTTAACCAGCTGACGACGATGCACGGCCTTATCATGGTGTTTGGTGCGGTCATGCCAGCTTTTGTCGGTTTGGCAAACTGGCTGGTACCCATGATGATTGGGGCGCCGGATATGGCACTCCCTCGAATGAACAACTATAGTTTTTGGATCCTTCCGTTTGCCTTTGGCTTGTTGCTTTCCACCTTCTTTATGGACGGTGGTGCACCAAATTACGGTTGGACTTTTTACGCGCCGCTATCGACTGACTATGCACCGCCAAGCGTAACATTCTTTATCTTCGCGGTTCACATGATGGGTATTTCATCAATCATGGGTTCAATTAACGTGGTTGTAACTATCCTCAACATGCGTGCCCCTGGCATGACTCTGATGAAAATGCCCTTATTTGTGTGGACCTGGCTTATCACAGCCTATCTGCTTATTGCAGTAATGCCCGTACTAGCGGGTGTGGTGACGATGATGCTGATGGACATTCACTTCGGTACGGCGTTTTTTAACGCTGGTGGTGGTGGTGACCCAGTATTGTTTCAGCATGTGTTTTGGTTCTTCGGGCACCCGGAGGTCTACATCATGATCCTGCCCGCGTTTGGTATTGTGTCTGCAATCATTCCGACGTTTGCACGCAAACGACTGTTCGGTTACGACTCAATGGTTTATGCAACGGCGTCGATAGCGTTCTTGTCTTTCATCGTCTGGGCACACCACATGTTTACTGTTGGGATTCCTCTTGCCGGTGAGCTCTACTTTATGTACGCAACCATGCTGATTGCGGTGCCCACGGGTGTAAAAGTGTTCAACTGGGTAGCCACTATGTGGCAAGGGGCGATGACCTTTGAAACGCCTATGTTGTTTGCGATTGCGTTTGTCATTTTGTTTACGATTGGTGGTCTGTCTGGTCTGATGCTTTCTATCGTTCCTGCTGACTTCCAGTACCACGACACCTACTTCGTTGTGGCGCACTTCCACTACGTTTTGGTGCCCGGATCGATTTTCTCCATCATGGCAGCGGTCTATTTCTGGATCCCTAAATGGACCGGAAATATGTATGACGAAACTTTGGGTAAGACACACTTCTGGCTTTCTTTCATCGGTGTGAATGTCACGTTCTTCCCCCAGCACTTTATTGGTTTGGCGGGAATGCCAAGAAGAATACCGGACTATAATCTGCAGTTTGCGGATTGGAATATGGTATCAAGCTGTGGTGCTTTTTTGTTTGGTTTCAGCCAATTGCTGTTCCTATTCATTGTGATTAAGTGTATCCGCGGTGGTAAGAAAGCAACTGACGAGGTTTGGGAAGGTGCTCACGGTCTGGAATGGACGATTCCATCTCCGGCGCCTTATCACACCTTCACCACGCCACCGACTAATGTCAAAGAAGCGCACGTTTAAGGTACGATAGAGATGAGCGGTAAAACTGAAACTAGAAAAATCATCAAGCAACTTGTTTTTGTTGCTGTTGGAATGTTTGGCTTTGGTTTTGCGATGGTACCGCTCTACGACATACTGTGCGAAGTGACGGGTTTTAATGGTAAGACAGCGGGTAAGTACACCGCTGTCGAAGCGCAGGAGGTTCGTGAAGACAGGCTGGTAACCATTCAGTTTCTGGCAAGTAACAATGCCAATATGCCATGGGAGTTCAGACCCAAGGTTAGAACGATGAAAGTTCACCCGGGTAAGCTGAACACTGCGGAATTCTATGCACGTAATGTTACAAGGGAGACAATGGTGGCTCAGGCAGTGCCTAGCGTAACCCCGTTCTACGCGGCAGAATTTTTGCACAAGACGGAATGTTTCTGTTTTGAAGAGCAACAACTGGCGACCGGTGAAGACCTGGTGATGCCATTAAGGTTTATTATCGACAGCCAAATACCGGAGGATGTAAAGACACTGACATTGTCTTACACGCTCTATGACGTAACAGAACAAGTTGAGTTAGTTTCAAACTAACTAAAAAGTTTTATTAGGAGAAACTTATGTCTACTCAAGACGCTTACGAAGAGTACGAAGAATACTACGTACCGCATAACAGTAAGCTGCCAATTTTTGCATCACTCGGGCTTTTCTTGACGCTCTATGGCATGGGTAACATGTTTAATGAGATGACCAGCGGAGTTGATAGCAGCTTCGGGGAGATGGTGCTGTCTGCCGGTGGCCTGGTCATGGCCTGTACTCTGTTCGTTTGGTTCAGCACGGTCATCAAAGAGAACCATCAGAAACTCTATAGTAGCCAGATGAACCGATCGTTCGTTTGGGGGATGAGTTGGTTTATTTTCTCTGAAGTGATGTTCTTTGCAGCGTTCTTTGGCGCGCTTTTTTACGTGAGGTTTTTCGTTGTTGATTGGATCGGCGGTGTTGGTGACAGGGGTCCTTCTGACATGCTTTGGCCAGAATACCAGCCCCACTGGCCCATGCTTGACACACCTGATCCAAGCCGGTTTCCCGGTGCAGGAGATTTTGTTCACTGGTGGCCACTACCGTTTGTTAACACCGCATTATTGCTAACGTCGAGTGTGACCATCACGATGGCACATCATGGTATCAATGAGGGTAATCGCAAGAAGCTGGTTAACTGGTTGGGGTTGACCATCGCTCTTGGGTTGACGTTCCTCGTTGTGCAGGCTTACGAGTACTACCATGCCTACACCGACCTTGGTTTGACACTTAACGCAGGTATCTTTGGCTCTACTTTTTTCATGTTGACAGGGTTTCATGGAGCGCACGTGACCTTGGGTACCTTCATGTTGATCGTAATGTTCTTTAGGGCGAGAAAGGGTCACTTTGACAATAAAGAGGACTGCTTCGGGTTTGAGGCTGCAGCATGGTACTGGCACTTTGTAGACGTAGTCTGGGTAGGACTATTTTTGTTCGTTTACATACTTGGCACCTAGATATTGTTTGGTTATGTAGGAGAGCCCTGGAAATCCGGGGCTTTTTTTTTGGGGCTGCTTATGGGTTATTTCTACTCGACGGGCATGGAATAGTGCTACGAGCCTAACCCCGATAGCGCGGCGTTAAATAGACTCAAAGGCTGTTGCCAGTCTTAGGTATCCATCGCCCCTAGTAGCTTAACCAGGGGGCTGACGCACCAAGTTCGCCCGTCATCAACCCGACACCAACGACGCCAAGCAGTGCTACTGCGAGTATCACCCGAATAGTCAGGTATTTAACTGTTTTACCAGAACTGTCTGTTCGGTCAGTGAGCATGGCTCTAAGTGCGGCACCAAGCGCCACAATATTTGCGATGAAGAGTATGATGACGAGAATTTTGAAAACCATTGTCCCTACCTTTAAATCTAGTCATAGAGTATACGTTCCAAGCTCGGGGTATTGGCTACAAATGAAGGAAATAGTATGAATCGAACTTTCAGTTTCAACTGGAAAGTGACTGCTTTCTCAGTTTTGTGCTTTTCTGGTTTCATAAACTTGGGGTTTTGGCAGCTTGAACGCGAGGGTGAGAAGCACGAATTACTGGCACAAAATGTCCAGCGATTGACCCTTACACCGTTAGAGGCCGCAAACCTTCCTGAGGACGGTGATCTGGAAGGGGTGCCTGTCAGACTCGTGGGTGAATATCACAAACCTCTTTTGCTTCTCGACAACAAGGTGTTGAAAGGTCAAGTTGGTTTCGAGGCGCACCAGTTATTCCGCGATAACACAGGGTTATTTTTACTTGTTAACCGAGGTTTCGTGCCAATGGGCCGGACTCGCGAGGACCCACTAAACTTGGTCGAAGTGCACGCCACGCCGGCCGATATTCAGGGTAGAATCTACCAACCTGAGAGCCAGATCTTGTTGCTAGCCGACCAGCACCAAATGCTTGCCGACTTCCCTGCTATTGTGCAGCGCATCGATGTGGAAAAAATGAATGCTGCGCTGGGTGAGCGGGTGTATCCCTTGGTGATTAGGTTAGAAGCTGACCAGTTTGGTGCGCTTCCGCGTTACTGGCCCAGCACAGTAATGTCCCCTGAGAAGCACAAGGGCTATGCGATTCAATGGTTTTCTATGGCGCTGGCGGTGTTAATCGCCTGGCTGTTTTTTAGCTTTAGTAAGGACTCACATCATGATTGAACCTAAACCTAACTCTTCGCCAGAATCACCTTCCGGTAAATTGATGGCCAGTAGAAGGCGATTTGTAGCGTTACTACTCATTGCCTTCGTGCCCATGTTTATCGCCTATGCGGCATTTTTCCACTTTCCCAATTGGGCGCCTACAGGAACCACCAACCACGGAGAATTGATCTCCCCATCCCTCGATGGCATCAAAATGAGTACTGAACTTGCAGCTTTCAACACGTGGGTATTGATTCAGCCGGCCGATAGTTATTGTGACGATAAATGCCGAAAGATGTTGTATCTGTCAAGGCAGGTCGTCACCGGGTTAGGCAAAGATGCCAATCGTGTTCAGCGAGTGGTGATGATGACAAGGGATGCACCGGACCTGATGGAGCATCTCAAAAGCGAGCACCCGGACGTTAAAGTGGTTACTGGCGTGATGACCTTCAAATCGATAGTCGATCTTGATGCCCCTGTCCTATTGTTAATGGACCCTAACCATAACGTCATGATGCTTTACAGTTTAGACAAGGCAGGTAAGCCGATGCTGCGGGACTTAAAGCACCTCCTGAAAATTTCTAATATAGGCTGATAACCCTTGCGTATCTTAACCGTGAGTTGCCTTGGGCAGCGGTCGGGGACTTTTTTGAAGGCGGAGAAGAGTAAGACAAAACGACTTAAGCGGTATTCCGCGTCGCTTTTTCATGCAAATGGATTCCAATTTCGCTAAAATCACGCTCTAAGCCTCCGACGCCCAGAACATGACCGATACCACCCAAACAATACTGCTGTCTCCGGCCTGGCGAGACTACCTGGAAATGTGTAAACCCCGGGTTGTCCTGCTTATGTTACTTTGCACCTTGGTCGGGATGTTTTTGGCAACCAATGAAATGGTGCCCATTGACATCATCGTGTTTGGAAGCCTTGGTGTTGCGCTTGTTGCGGGTTCTGCCGCGGCGCTCAATCATCTCGTTGATGCCAATATCGACGCTAAAATGGCCAGAACACAGCATCGCCCCTTTGCCCAAGGGCGGGTTTCCAACAGGCAAGGCGCTGTTTTTGTCGGCGTTACCGGTATTGCAGGCGTTGGTATTCTTGCTGTGATGATTAATCCCCTCACGGCCTGGCTAAATCTTGCTTCCTGGCTGGGGTATGGCGTCATTTACACCATGTACTTGAAACGAGCGACACCCCAGAACATTGTTATTGGTGGTCTTTTTGGCGCGGCACCCCCGCTGTTCGGTTGGACGGCTGTAACAGGTAGCGTTGATGGTGGTGGATTGTTGTTGGTCCTAATTATATTCGCCTGGACCCCCCCGCATTTCTGGGCCCTGGCGATTGACCGCATGGAAGAATATCGGGATGTCGATATCCCCATGTTGCCCGTTACCCATGGGGCGCATTACACCAAGGTACACATCCTGCTTTATACCATCATCATGGTCATTACCTCGGTACTTCCCTTCGTTATTGGGATGAGCAACATTCTTTATTTGCTAATAGCACTAGCCCTTGGCACGGGGTTTTTGTACTGGGCACTGGTGATGTTGTTAACTGATGACGAAAAAGCACCGATGGAGACCTTCCGCTATTCGATTTTTTATCTCATGGCGTTATTTGTTGCGCTTCTGGCAGATCATTATTTTTTCCCCGTCACCTATATATCCTAGAAAGAGTTGCTTAACGATATGGAATCTGGGGTCAGGAACACGCTGCTTGGCATAGCGGCCTTTATCTCGGTTATTTTGGGGCTTATGCTCGCGAGCGTTATAACCCCGAGACCTATGAGCAACGAAGAAGCTGCGAAGCTTGGCTACTATCGGTTTGATGAGCCGCGATTAATCTCTGAGTTTTTAATGACTGACCATCTCGGGCGTCGGGTAGGTTTAGCTGATTTGAAAGGGCGGTGGTCTTTAGTCTTTTTTGGTTTCTCCACTTGTCCCGACGTTTGCCCAACCACCTTGAGCGTCCTAAATGACGCCATGAGACCTCTTAAAGACGCTCCGGCTGTTGTGATGGTGAGTGTCGATCCGGACCGCGATACACCGGAGCGGCTCGCGCAATATGTCCCCGCCTTTAACCCTGATTTTATCGGCTATACCGGTACCTTTGACGAAACAGTCAAGCTCGCTGAGCAACTGAATATTGCGTTCGGTAAAGTACCTGGCGATGTTCCGGGGTCTTATCTCGTTGATCATTCCGCATCGTTGGTTCTGATAGATCCGAACGGACGGTACGCCGGTTTTATTAAAGCACCACACAACGCTTCCAAGATACAACGGGTCGTCAGCAGTCTCTCGCTGTAGCTATGTGCCATAGTAGATCCGTTAGACAGAAAGCCGCTATTTCCTGGTACAGTTTTAAAACTACTTGTCCTACAATGGCCGACCCATCTGTGCCGGTGTTTTAGTGAGTGCCAATCTACAATTAGAAAACGTGTCCAAACTGGCGGAGCGCTACCTCTCAGTCAGGAAACAGTCGTTGGCGCTTTGTCTCCCGCTTGAGGTTGAGGACTACCAGATTCAGCCGATGCCTGACGCGAGCCCTCCCAAGTGGCACCTGGCTCACGTCACCTGGTTTTTTGAAACTTTTTTACTCCAGCCTTTTAGCAAAAATTATCGTGTTTTTGATCCCTATTTCGGAACGCTTTTTAACTCTTATTACAACGGTGTTGGTAAGCCCTTTAGCCGAGATCACAGGGGTTTTCTGTCGCGTCCCACCCTTGCGCGTGTTTTCGAGTACCGGGATTATGTTGACGGGAAAATGCTTGAACTGGTCCAAACGTCCATGACCGACGAGCTAGTTTTCCGACTGCAACTGGGCCTAAATCATGAGCAACAACACCAGGAGCTAATTCTCACCGATATAAAATACAATCTAGGGCGAAACCCCCTCAGACCTGCGTATGTTGAACAGCAAGTTGCCGATAGTGCCGAGTTCAATCCCGGCTGGGTAGAGTTCAATGGCGGTTTAGTCGAATCTGGCACTAATGCGGGTAAAGCATTTGTTTTCGATAATGAAACGCCCAGACACCCGGTTTTCCTGCAACCTTACAGGCTATCAACTCACCTGGTGAGCAACGGTGAGTTCATAGCGTTTATTGAAGATGGTGGCTATGACAGATCTGAGTTGTGGCTTTCAGATGGATGGGCGGGGTTGCAGGCTCAGCAAGAAGAGCGGTGGAGCATGCCCCTTTATTGGCGTAAACAAGCCGGCAATTATTTCGAGTACCGCCTAACAGGAGAACAGTTAGTCGATCCGAATTGTCCTGTTTGTCATGTCAGCGCCTACGAGGCTGATGCCTATGCCAGATGGAAGGGGTCTAGGTTACCAACTGAGCAGGAGTGGGAGCATGCGGCAGAAGACGCCCCTGTAGAGGGGAATTTTGTTGAGTCGAAGCTGTTTCATCCCTTAGGTCAGCGCGGTGATGGAATACAAAGCCAGTTTGGTAATGTTTGGGAATGGACTCAGTCTGGTTACGGGGCTTATCCTTCGTTTAGACCGTTTGACGGACAATTAGGTGAGTACAACGGCAAGTTTATGGCGAATCAACTGGTGCTTCGGGGAGGCTCGTGTGCGTCACCAGGCTCTCATATCCGACCAACCTATCGAAATTTCTTTTACCCTCCAGATCGTTGGCAGTTTTCAGGCATTCGACTTGCGCAGGATTTAATCAGCACGGAGAATTTATGAATGCCCTATCAACAGTCCACTTTTATGACCAGGATATTGAACTCGATGATTTCAGCAATGAAATTCTGGCGGGCTTAAGTAAGCCTCGAAAAACCTTACCCCCCAAATTTTTTTATGACGAGAGAGGATCACAGCTGTTTACCGAAATCACTCGGCAACCAGAGTATTATCCGACAAGAACAGAAACGAAATTATTAAGCGACCACGCAGGAGAAATTAGCGAGCTGATTGGTGAAGACTTTCTATTGATCGAATATGGCAGCGGGTCCTCGGAGAAGATCAGGATTTTATTGGATAGCTTGAGGCCTAGTCTTTATGCACCTCTCGACATCTCCAGGGACTACCTGGCCTGGGCCGCCGAGGCCCTTGGCAGAGAGTACCCGTGGTTGGAGGTCCATGCGACATGCGTTGATTTCACCGTTGAGTTTGAACTACCTTTCGAAAGTGAAAAAAGGCACGTTAGCTTCTTTCCGGGCTCCAGTATTGGAAACTTTGAGAGAGGCGAAGCCGCTGCGTTTTTAGGCCGTATCCGATCACTGGTAGGAGCCGACGGGGGCTTGTTGATAGGCGTCGACATGAAGAAAGATGTCGGTGTGCTAAACGACGCCTATAACGATAAACGGGGAATTACTGCAGATTTCAATCTTAATATCCTTGAACACATCAATAGAGAATATGGCGCAGATTTTAACCTCAGCCAGTTTACACACGAAGCAGGCTATGATGTGGAGCAAGGTTGTATCCAGATGTTTCTGGTCAGCACCTGCTGTCAATCTGTCAGTGTTGCCGGTCGTGACTTTGAATTCGCCGAAGGTGAGAAGATACATACTGAAAACTCTCACAAATATAACGTTGATGAAGTCCTTGAAATGGCGGTTGGAGCGGGTTTTTTGAAAGCCAAAACCTGGCTCGATGAAGACGAACTATTTGGCGTTTTCTATTTATACAGTCAGTGATTCGGCTAGCTGTAACATGGCTTGTGGTGATTTTAGGGGCGGCTCACCACTCAGAAACCGAGTGAGTGCAAACCGGGCCGCACCGGTCCGTTGAAGTTGAACCAGCGCCTGTCGTTCTTCTTTCTCTAACGGCCGCACCTGTTCATAGCCCGCAATCAATGTGGCGCTGAGAGCTTTATCTATTTGTCCCGTCGTTAGCTGACACCAATCATTGATGGCGATTGCGATGTCCAGTCCCAGGACATCGTGACATGCATGATAAAAATCAATAACACCCGTTAGTTTCCCCTGATCGTCAAACAGCGCGTTGTCCCTAAACAGGTCTCCATGAATAAGGCCGCTTGGGAGCGCCATTGCTTCTATGCGCTTGTATTCATCCAGTAGCTTTGTGAGTTGTGATTTTTCTGCATCACTAAGCCTGTCTGCAATACAACTTAGCGTATTCTGCATCCAGTCTGAGTCGTAGGGGTTCACCCTGGTTGATTTGAGGCTCCCTAACGCTTTGTGAGCGTTACCAAGAAAAGCTCCGATTTTAAAACACTGGTCTTCGTTGACCACTACCGAGTGACTCCCTTCGAGTCTGGACTGCAGGAAAGTGGGCTTACCACAAAAAATAGTAGAAGACATTCCGTCGAGCGTCGACTGCGGAGCCGCAACGGGCAGCCCATGTTGAAAAAGGTGTGACACAAGCTTGTTGAAGAAAGGCGCCTCTTCAAAGTCGAAGTGTTCAATGATCGTTAGTACATACGCTACAGGACCCGATCCGTCATCCAGGGTTACGAAGTAATTTGAGTTCTCTATGCCACTGGTTACAGGCTCGCATGTGATGAGTTCGCCTTTGCCAAACATTACGAGGTATCTTTTGAGCGATTGCTCAGTAAATGTCGTCAGTGCTGCCATTGATTACCATTCCTTGATGATCCACTGGGGGTAAAGTTTTTTCTGGTGATCAAGGCCTTCAATTCTCTGCGCACCGCTTAATGGCACCATGTAGTAGGGTAGCCCCTTTTTTGGGACAATTTTAATCATCGTCAACATACCGTTTTGGCGATACTCGTAAATCAGGCGATCTTCTCCTTCGATGAGTTCAATCTGATCTTCGTCGTATTCGTCTTGGGAAGCCTCGCCAAACGTTATTTCTGGCAGAAACATTAAGCCAACGAGCAGTGCCAATGGAAAAAGTGTGGTGTTCACAGTATCTTTGCCCTTCATGAGCGGGGTTAAAAATGAAGAATAATTATCAGGTGGTGCTGGTCGACGGGTCATCGTACCTTTTTCGAGCATATCATGCACTGCCACAACTGGTTTCGTCCAAAGGGCAGGCAACCGGTGCCATTAAAGGCGTTATTAGCATGATTCGTAAGCTGATAGCTGAATATCCTGACAGTCATATTGCCGTGGTGTTTGACGCAAAAGGTAAGACTTTTCGTCACGATATTTATCAGGATTATAAAGCCAACAGGCCTCCAATGCCGGACGAGTTGCGCAGCCAGATAGCGCCTATTCACGACATCATTAGATTGATGGGATTACCCATCTTAGTGGTAGACGAGGTCGAGGCAGATGACGTCATAGGAACACTTGCTACCCAGGCGACAGAAAAGAAAATGTCTGTGCTAGTGTCAACGGGGGACAAGGATATGGCACAACTGGTGACACCCCACGTCACCTTGATTAATACCATGACGGGTATCTTAATGGATGGACCCGGAGTAGAAGCAAAGTTCGGCGTTCGTCCTGACCAGATCATTGACTATTTGGCGTTAGTGGGTGACACCTCCGATAATATTCCTGGCGTCCCCAAGTGTGGTCCTAAAACCGCAGTAAAGTGGTTGCAGGCCTTTGACTCCCTGAATGGCGTGATGGCGAATGCGGCATCGGTGAAAGGTAAAGTTGGCGAATATCTCCGTGATTCACTGGAATTCCTGCCGATGTCCTACGAACTCGCGACGATCAAGAAAGACCTGGAGCTTGAGTATCGTGTTGATGAACTTGCGCCTTCGGCGCCTGATGAAGATGGGTTACTCACCGTCTTTACGGAGCTTGAGTTTAGGCCCTGGGTCAATGAGATAAATATCGATGCCCCGCGTGAAGCTAACGAAAGCAACCTCATCCCCGCCCTTGTGACTGATTACGAGACGGTATTTGACGAAGCTCAACTAAATATTTGGGTGGAAAAACTGTCGAGCGCTGATGCTTTTGCTTTTGACACCGAAACAACGTCAATCGACTACATGGAAGCCAAACTTGTTGGCGTGTCATTTTGTTGTGAAGCTGGAAAAGCGGCTTACGTGCCATTGGCACACGACTATCTGGGTGCACCCGTACAACTTCCGATGGATCTGGTGCTGGCGAAGCTAAGACCATTACTTGAGAATCCAGAACAAACAATCATAGGCCAAAATCTTAAGTACGATATCAGCGTAATGGCCAGGCATGGCGTGAGCATTAAGGCGAAGATCATCGACACGATGCTGGAATCATACGTACTGAATTCTGTCGCGTCGCGCCACAATATGGACGATCTTGCACTCAACTATCTTGGCCTCTCGACGGTACATTTTGAAGACATCGCCGGCAAGGGCTCTAAGCAACTGACCTTTAACCAGATTGACCTAGACAAGGCTGGACAGTATGCGGCGGAAGACGCTGACATAACGTTCCGGCTGCACCATGTTTTATGGCCAAAACTTCAGGCGGAAGGCAGGTTGGCATCGGTCTATCAGGATATTGAAATACCTCTCGTGCCCATTCTCTCAGATGTGGAACGCGGTGGTGTGCTGCTGGACGAGGAACAGTTGAATCTGCAAAGCAGGGAGCTGGAGAAACGCTTGTCAGAACTTGAGCAGGAAGCCTTTGGCCTGGCTGGAGAAGCATTCAACCTGGGTTCTCCAAAACAGTTGCAGCAGATTTTCTTTGAAAAATTAGGTTTGCCGATCATCAAAAAGACGCCCAAGGGCCAGCCTTCCACTGCAGAACCGGTGTTACAGGAATTGGCGCTCGATTACCCTTTGCCCAAGGTGATTATGGAGTATCGCGGGCTGTCCAAGCTTAAATCAACCTATACGGACCAGCTGCCTAAACAGATAGCGCGAAGCACGGGTCGAATACATACTTCTTATCATCAGGCCGTGACAGCGACGGGGCGACTTTCAAGCTCGAATCCTAACTTGCAGAATATTCCCATCAGGACTCAGGAAGGCCGTCGCGTAAGGAGGGCCTTTATTGCACCAGAGGGGTGCAAGATAATGGCGGCTGACTACTCGCAGATCGAGTTACGGATTATGGCTCACCTTTCGCAGGATGATGGTCTGATTCACGCATTTAACAACGGTCTCGATATTCATAAGGCGACAGCAGCGGAAGTATTCGGAGTCGCCTTGTCGCAGGTATCTGACGATCATAGGAGAAGTGCTAAGGCGATTAACTTTGGCTTGATCTACGGTATGTCTGCATTTGGATTGGCGCGACAGTTGGATATTTCCCGCGGTGCAGCACAGGACTATATCGATTTGTATTTTAACCGATACCCGGGTGTGAAGCATTACATGGACCAAACGCGTGCACTCGCTTCGGAGCAAGGCTATGTGGAAACTATTTTTGGACGAAGGCTATATCTACCCGAAATCAAAGCTAGTAACTTTCAGCGCCGACAGGCCGCGGAACGGACTGCGATTAATGCGCCAATGCAGGGAACAGCGGCAGACATCATCAAGATGGCGATGATCACGGTACATAATTGGCTGGCTTCATCACACCTTGACACACGTATGACCATGCAGGTTCATGATGAACTGGTTCTGGAAGTTCCCGAAGGCAATGTCCGTGAGGTCGCGAAAGGTGTTGAAAGCTTGATGTCCGGTGCGGTGGAGCTTTGTATTCCTTTAGTTGTTGAGGTCGGGATTGGGGACAACTGGGATGAGGCTCATTAGCGCGAGCAATGACTGGTACTCCGATTTTACTTTTTTTTTAAAAGTGGAGTAACCTCCACTTTTGTTTTTGAACTTTGCTGTAATTAGCTGGTCATAGTAAATGTAAGCAATAACTTCGGTGATTTTCCCCCAAAAAGAACCGAAGTGTGGGCCCTGGTCACACTCCCCCCTAGGGTGATCAGGGCCCACTTCACTTAGGTTGTAGGATTTTTTTTCCGGGACTCTTTTTCCGGGAATTTTTTCCCAGGACTCTTCCCCCGGGATTTTTTCCAGCCTTAACTTTCCAGCGTTTAAATCTCCAGCCTTATGTTTCCAAAATTAGGTGTCCAAATCTAGGTTTTAAGGCCCAAGAGGTTCAAGCCACTCCGTCAGACTCTTTTCAAGTACTTTAATTCCCAGTTTCTTGGTTGCAGAGAATATCTGGACCGTTATTTCAGGTGGTAGATGTTTCCGAAGGCTTAAAAGACCGTTCTGTTGACCTCCTCGTTTTAGCTTGTCGGCCTTGGTTAAAAGGATGTGTAACGGCAAACCACCATCCATCGACCATTCAATCATCATTTTGTCGAATTCCTTCAAGGGATGCCTAATATCCATCAACAGCACCATACCTCGGAGGCTTTTTCGGTCACGCAGATACTCATCCAGATGACGGTGCCAGTGCTCTTTTACAGAAATAGGAACTTTCGCATAACCGTATCCGGGTAAATCCACTAATTTGGTCTCGTCATCGAGGGTAAAAAAGTTGATCAACTGGGTTCGACCCGGCGTCTTGCTGGTTCTCGCCAGCCCTTTCTGGTCGGTCAGTGCATTAATAGCGCTGGATTTACCTGCGTTCGAGCGCCCGCAAAAAGCGATCTCGGCTCCCTCATCTGCGGGACACTGAGACAGCGTCGCGGCGCTGGTGACAAATTTCGCTGTTTTGAACTTAATTGACATTTTTGATCGTATTATCCCAACTGCAGTTGCTTTGTTATATAATGCGACCCGCATTCTAGCACCCTCTTTACGATTAGAGCGTGCCTGGTGACACCAACAGTTGCCTTCACACAGAAAAGTGGACTTAAGAAGTGACGCTATGAAAAAAATTATCATGTTTGCAGTACTCGCCCTTTTGGCGCCAATGACTTACGCAGAAGGTAACGCAGCGAAAGGCAAGGATCTTGCCGGAACCTGCCTTGCCTGCCATGGAGAAGTCGGCAACAGCCCCGCGCCAAGTTTCCCCAATTTAGCAGGTCAACACGCTGGTTACCTTCTTAAGCAATTAATTGAAATTCAAAATGGTAAGCGGGAAGTGCTCACCATGACTGGCATTCTGGACAATTTGTCTGAAAGCGATCTTTCAGATCTCGCAGCCTACTATGCAGGCCAACCGCGAAACCAAGGTGCGGCGAAGGAGGGTCTTGTCGAGTTGGGTGAAGCGATTTATCGGGCAGGTATACCGCGGAAGGATATCGCTGCCTGTACCGCTTGCCATTCGCCGACGGGTAACGGTAACGGTCCAGCGGTATTTCCTGCACTTGCAGGTCAATGGCCTGAATATATCGTTGCTCAGCTAAAAAACTTTCAGACTGGCGTTCGGCATAACGACGGAGATTCCAAGATGATGCGGACGACAGCGATGGATATGAACGAAAAGGAAATGACGGCTGTTGCCTCCTACCTCTACGGACTAAAATAGTCCCTGAACATCGTAAAATAGTTCCTGAACATAGGATGAAGGGCAGCACTTACGGCCCTTTAATTATCCCTCCCGGAATGTCAGGATTAGACGGTAATAACGAACGAACGGGATAGCAGGCTGCGGCGCAACGCTTCGCAGCCCGTATCATACGTAATAATAGAAAAGAGGTTAAATATGGTTCGCAAATTGATGACGAATGGACTGCTGGTGCTTGCTTTGTTGCTATCTTCGTTAGTTTGGGCGGAAGGCTTTCAATATGAAGAAGGCACCCACTATGCGCGACTGGACGTACCCGTAAAAACCCGTAATACGAACGTTGTCGAGGTTACCGAATACTTTTCCTACGGCTGCCCTCACTGTTATCGCTTCGAACCGCTGATTCAGCAATGGAAAAATGACCTCCCTTTAGACGTCGAATTTAACCGCACACCAGCTATTTGGAGTGTTACGGGGTATGAATTGTATGCCCGAACCTACTATACGGCGCAGGCACTGGGTGTACTCGACAAAATCCATTACCCGCTGTTCCAAGCAATACATGAAGACAGACGTTCGCTACTTGATCTTAAATCGATGACCACCTTCATGGCCGAACACGGCGTTGAGCCGGAGACCTTTGTAAAAACATATTCCGACTCCTTCGGTGTTAAGGCGATGTACCAGCAGGCTGCAGCGCGGCAACGGATATATCAATCAAACGGCGTGCCAGCGATTATAGTCAACGGCAAATACCGTGTTGAAGCGGGAATGGTAGGCAACAGTAATACAGGGATGTTGCAGGTGGTTAACTATCTTGTTGAAAAGGAACGCGAATTGATGAGCGCCGGGGCGGGTTCAGCAGGAGAATAAAGGCTTGAGCTTGGTTTTGGCTGACCCTTAGGACGCTAGTTTATTATTTTCTTCGGCATAAGATATGTCCACGCGTTTTCGCAGTTCCTTGCCAGGCTTGAAGTGCGGCACGAACTTGCCAGGTTTGTGAATACCGACCTCGCCTGTCTTTGGATTACGAACAGTCCGAGGTTTACGAAAATGATTCGAAAAAGTACCGAAACCACGGATTTCTATACGCCCACCTGAAGCAAGGTTATCAGACATAATTTCAATCAGCGTGTGAACTGCCAGGTCAACGTCTCTGTTGCTTAACTGGTCGAGTTTGTCCGACATCCGTTCGATGAGTTCCGACTTTTTCATTTGGGTCGCCCTGATTGTCACATCAGCCATCTTACTAAAATATTTATACGTTTCAATGTGTTATGGCAATTCACTAAGGTGATCAATTGAAGCCGAGTTTAGCCCCGATGGGTTTAATATGCGAAAATAGCCGTTCCAGGCATTTACGACGTTGAATCAAGTGCAGCGATCAACTAGAATTCGCCATGGCGCGATACTACCTCCTCTGGGCTAAATGCCTTGCTTTTGCAGTAAGTGATTACTCACGTAGCTGCCTGCATCCAACCCTGCGCCAACTAACCAATTATTCCTATCTGACGACGGATTATCGTTCGCCGTCTCAACTTTGTTGTGCCCGTACGGAGAGCTGAATGGCAACGATTTTAGAAGGTGTGTCACGTACTTTTGCGGAATTCCTGCTAATTCCCAGGTTAACCAGAAAAGACCAAAAACCAGATCAAGTTGATTTATCGACGCCACTATCGGCTATCGAACCTAACCAAACACCGCGGTTCAAGATCAATACGCCGGTGGTATCTGCCGCGATGCAGTCTGTATCCGGGTCGCGCTTAGCGATTGCTCTGGCGCGACAAGGCGGCCTAGGCTTCGTTTTTTGCTCACAGGATATTGCCAGCCAGTCTGAAATGGTCCATCAGGTTAAAGCCCATAAAGCAGGGTTTGTGTCCAGTGACTCAAATGCGAAGTCCGATACCACGCTGCTCGAGGTTATCGAATTGATGAAACGAACAGGTCATTCCACGGTTCCCGTCACTGACGACGGTACTGGTAGCGGAAAGCTGCTTGGGCTGATTACGGATCAGGATTTTTGGGTATACGAGGACGACTTGTCAAATACGGTCGGTCAGCATATGACTGCCATGGAAAAAGTGATCTTTGGAGCCGAAGGCCTCACGCTAAAAGAGGCGAATCGGCTACTTCACCAACACAAAAAGAATTGTCTACCAATATTGGATACTCATGGTCACCTGACTTCATTGGTGTTCAAGAAGGATTACGAAGATCACATGCGCCACCCCTATGAGTTGCTGGATAGCTCAAAACGGTTGTGCGTGGGTGCGGCTATTAATACTCATGATTATAGGGACAGAGTCCCTGCGCTGATCAAGGCGGGCGCTGATGCGCTGTGTTTCGACTCATCAGATGGGTTTACGGAGTTCCAGAAGGAGGGCATAGAATGGATTAGGGACCAGTACGGTCAGAACATCGTTATCGGCGGTGGTAATGTCGTTTCCGCTGAAGGTTTCGACTATCTCGTTGAAGACGGTGGTGTGGACTTCGTCAAAGTTGGTATGGGCGGTGGATCTATTTGCATCACACGAGAGCAAAAAGGGGTTGGCCGAGGACAGGCGTCAGCTCTCATGGATGTCGTCCAGCGTCGCGATGAATATCTCTCTGAGACGGGCCGTTATATACCGATCTGCTCCGATGGTGGCCTGGCTAACGATACACAGATTGTTATTGCGCTGGCGATGGGCGCCGATTTCGTCATGATGGGCCGGTATTTCGCCATGACAGAAGAGAGCCCAACCCCAAAGACCTCCATCAATGGGCAGATGTATAAACCATACTGGGGAGAAGGGACGAATCGTGCGCAGAACTGGCAGCGATATGCGGAAGATATGTCCACTCCAGAAATGGTTTTCGAAGAGGGGGTTGATGCCTACGTGCCGCTCGTTGGCAGTGTGGCTGAAGTGCTGAAAACGACACTCTATAAACTGCGATCCACGATGGTCAACGTCGGTGCTGATGGCCTCTCGGAATTCCGGGAACGTTCGATATTAACGCTGGTCTCCGAACAATCAGTGATTGAAGCCGGTACTTCCAGTGTGTTCCAGTTTAGTGCCACCAGAGATATCGAAGAATCAAACTGGGGCGGTAAGAGTTAATCGGGCTGTTAACTGTTCAGGTAGTCAACAGCTACCGGTTCGGTATAATGCCCTTCGAATAGAAAGAGAGTGTATAGCGTGACTAAGTATAAAGTTTTGGTATCCGTGGTCAGTATCATCATCGCCGGCCTAGCCATTGCCAGTAGCGGTGACATTGCTGAAAGAATAAAAAGAGTGGGTGATGTCTGCATAGAAGGCGCGGACTGCGCGTCTACGAGTGCGCTAACGATGGTTGCCGCCAGCGGTGGCGCCAGTGTTGAAGCCAACTTCAACAAAAGCTGCGCTACTTGTCACAATGTAGGTGTCGCTGGAGCTCCCAAGTTTGCCGATGCAACGGCTTGGGCGCCAAGGATAGCCAAGGGCATGGATACGTTGTACGCGAGTACTATTAATGGACTGCCACCTGCCATGCCCCAGAAGGGCATGTGCTTTAGCTGCAGTGACGATGATCTTAAAGCGTTGGTTGATTATATGGTAGCAGCGGCGAAGTAGGACGTCACCTGATCACCCATTGTTACGGCGGCCGGTTCAGTTTTCGATAGCCAATTGCCTCAACTAAGTGAGGGGTCGTAATGCGGCCCATGCCGGATAAATCTGCAATAGTGCGTGCCACTTTTAAGATCTTAAAGTAGCCCCGTGCGGAAACGCCAAGCTGGTTCACCGAGTCATCCAGGATTCTTGTATCGCCAGCGGACAGCGCGCAGTGCCTGGCGATTTGCTCGTTATCAAGTTTGCTGTTCAGGATCCCCTGGCGCGCTAACATCAACGTTCGTGTCGTCGCTATTGTTACCTTCAATTCCCAAGGTTGTCCCTCTGTTCTGATCTCGTCGCTTAAGGTGCCGACTGGCAAGGGCGGTACCTCAACGTGTAGGTCAATCCGGTCCAGCAGTGGCCCGGATAGACGAGACCTATATCGATGTATCTGTTGTGCAGAACAGTCACACTGCCGAGTGCCATCACCAAAGTAACCGCATGGGCAGGGGTTCATTGCTGCAATTAATTGAAACTGCGCTGGATATCTAACCTGCCGTGCGGCTCGACTGATCCAGATTTCACCAGATTCCATAGGTTCACGGAGCACTTCGAGTACTTGACGTGAATACTCGGGAACCTCATCGAGAAACAGCACGCCATTATGCGCAAGCGAAATCTCGCCCGGTTTCGGTGGGTTACTACCGCCAACCATAGCGACTGCGCTTGCTGTGTGGTGGGGTCTACGAAATGGCCTTTGTCTCCATCTCCTGTAGTCGAATAGTTGTCCCGAAACGGAGGCGATAGACGCAACTTGCAGGGATTCTTCCAGGCTCATCTGAGGGATGAGTAACGGAAGCCTGCTAGCGAGCATCGTCTTCCCTGTACCGGGCGGCCCGACCATTAGCAGGTTGTGGCCACCAGCCGCGGCGATGGTCAGCGCTCGCTTTGCCGAGGCCTGGCCTTTCACATCGGCGAGTGAACTTGTCAGCATATCCTCTGGATCTGCCTGCGGTTGAATCGGCCTTGCGAGTGGCTTGCACGTAGCCAGATGCACCAGCACCTCGTGTAGGCTTGAGGCAACGTATAGATCTTCTGATTCCGCCAGTGCTGCCTCCAGCTCGCAAACTTTTGGTACTACGAGTCGCCTGCCCTGGCCTTTATTGCGAAGCGCGGTGGGTAATATCCCGTGGACTGCTCGAAGGGAACCCGTCAGCGACAGTTCCCCGAGGAACTCATAACCGTCTATGCAGTCACCCGGGATCTGGTTGGATGCCGCTAGAATTGATACCGCGATAGCGAGATCATATCGACCGGTGGATTTGGGTAGGTCAGCTGGCGCTAGATTTACGGTTATCCTCCTTGATGGGTATTCGAAGCCGCTGCTCGTGATTGCAGCCTTTACTCGGTCCTTGCTTTCCCTTACCGCGGTTTCAGCGAGCCCAACAATTAGCGTTTTGGGTAAACCGGAAGACACAACTGCTTCAACGGTAACCAATGGCGCGTCAATGCCTAGTTCAGCGCTAGAAAAAGTGGTTGCGACTGTCATCAGCTCATTGTACTTATGCGGTTCTGCTAAGCTCTGAGCTTTGGGCCCCTGAAGGCGTAAGCGTTTGGCGCCCAGTGCTGCCCAACTCTGGTGCGGCGACAGCTTTTAGTCGTCGCTCTATCGCACCATGCTAGTGCGAACCCAGTGCCGTACTCTATCAAAAATACCCTATCCCATTGATTATAATCACTTTATATAAGTTGGCACGGTCAGTGCTTTATATAAGCCGACACCAAATGATCCATACCGTTAGATCAGCGTTGTTGAACCCACTTGATCGGTTGGAGTTGGTCATATTGGGAACGATTAACGCCGAGCTCGAGGGATCGACATTGATGACACAGAATGACGTATGTATGACCATTCGCAACGTACGAAAGGCCTCTTGGCCCAGAATGGGGCTATCATCGACTCTGTAAATTCGTTACATTGCCTAAGTTCTAGGTGAAGCTTTGCAAGGAGAAAATTAATGAAACTAGTCTCTGCAATTATTAAGCCCTTTAAACTTGATGACGTTCGTGAGGCGCTGTCAGAAATAGCTGTGCAGGGGATGACAGTGACAGAAGTTAAGGGTTTTGGAAGACAAAAAGGTCACACGGAGCTCTATCGTGGTGCGGAGTATGTAGTCGACTTTTTACCCAAGGTAAAAATCGAAGTCGCTATCGCGGATGAAAACCTTGATGCCGTCATTGAGGCCATTTCAGGAGCAGCCAATACCGGGAAGGTCGGTGATGGTAAGATCTTTATCAGTACGCTGGACGACGTCATTCGAATCAGGACCGGTGAAACCGGCTCAGAAGCGGTTTAACGTGTGAGGTTGACGTTTTATGGGGGTGGTTAACACCCGCCCACATAATCCCTTTGTTAATCGGGTCCCCGAAAGACAAAATTCCCCTATAATACCCCCTTTGAGCATGACCCCATGGAGTCAGTATGCGATACGTGAGTACACGTGGTGGAGTTCAAGGCCTGTCCTTTTGTGATGCTGTGATGATGGGCCTGGCGGATGATGGTGGATTGCTGGTGCCAGAGACGATTCCCGATGTCAGTGTCGATTTGCCGCACCTTGCCGGTAAGGGTTATGTGGATCTAGCGGCCTATGTCATGGGTCAATTTATTGACGACATTCCCGCCGCCGAACTACGCTCAATAATTGAGCGTAGCTATGGGACCTTCGACAGTCCAACAGTAACGCCACTTGTCGACGTTGGCGGTGTTCATGTCCTAGAGTTGTTCCATGGTCCGACACTGGCTTTCAAGGATGTTGCGTTGCAGTTTCTTGGTAATGTCTTTGAATATGTACTCAATAAACGCGGCGGCCGATTGAATATCCTGGGCGCGACCAGCGGAGACACGGGCAGTGCTGCGATTGCAGGCGTTCGAGGCAAACAAAACATCAATATTTTCATCATGTTTCCCGAGGGCAGGACGAGCCCACTCCAGGAAAAACAGATGACCACCGTTTTGGATGCTAATGTGCAGAACCTTGCCATTGAGGGAAGCTTTGATGACTGTCAGTCGATCTTGAAGAGTATTTTTAACGACCTGGCATTCAAGGATGCCTACGATCTTGGCGCCGTCAATTCCGTTAACTGGGCTCGAGTTCTCGCTCAGGTTGTTTACTACTTTTCAGCTTACGTGCAGCTTGGGTTACCAGCGCGATTTGAGGTTGCCGTACCAACGGGTAATTTCGGCAACATATTTGCGGGTTACATTGCCCGACGTATGGGGTTACCTATCGATACGTTGATCCTGGCCACCAACCAGAATGATATATTGCATCGATTTTTTACGACTGGTCGTTACGAAAGGGGTGAAGTTCACTTCTCCCATAGTCCAGCAATGGACATCCAGGTTGCCAGTAATTTTGAACGATACCTCTATTTTGAATTTGGCCAATCACCGGAAAAAGTCAAAACCTTCATGAGCGACTTTTCAAGTACCGGAGCGGCTACCACTAACCTCGACTCACTGGATACCAACGCCGCTTTTACGTCAGGTCGCGTGTCCGACGAAGATACCCTGGCGACGATTGCCAGGGTATTTGAGGAGTCCGGGTATCTTCTTGATCCACATACGGCTGTTGGGGTTCAAATTGGTCTAGCTAACCGGCGATCCAAAGTCCCCCTGGTCTGCTTAGCGACCGCACATCCTTCTAAGTTTGATGACGTTATTGCGCAGGCGATCCCAGGTATTGAAGCCAGCCACCCAACGCTTGAGTTACTAAAGGACCTACCGGTGAGAAAGACTTTACTCGAGGGAGAGGTCCGCATAATCAAAGACTTTATTTCGACTTTTAACGACCAACAAGTTTCTTGATTGCACCAGGAAGCTCTCTTATATCGTTTATAATCTCATCGGGGCTTGATTCGCCTTCGACAGGTTTACTTTTGGGCCTGAGCCACACGGTGTGCAACCCTACTTGATTGGCTGCATCCACATCTTTGATGGCGTCGTCCCCCACGTAGACCATTTGCGCGGGCTCACAACCCGTATGTGCTAGCGCTGCCTGAAACAGGTCTGGAGCCGGTTTAGGAGCACCTACCTGCTCCGCGGAAAAAGCAAAGCTAAAACAGCTATTCAACCCAAGCCTATTAATGTCCGCGTTACCATTTGTCAGGGCACCCAGCTGAAAAGAGCCCGTTAGTTCTCTAAGTGTCTCCAGGGCTCCTTCAAAAAACTCCACGTCGTTTCGTGCTGTCAAAAATATTTCCATTGCGCCTTCTGCACAAGAGGCAGCACTTTCCTGATCAAGATGGGGTGCAAGGGATATTTCAATGAGTCTTTGCCTGAACGCGGTAAGTCTGTGACCCAACGTGGGGTCTTCGCGAAGCAGTGTTTCCCTAATCGGCATCAGTTTGGCTGGCTCATAGCGGTATTCTGGTACTTCCTTCTCTAACCAATGCGCCAGAATTGACTCTGCCCGCCTAATAACAGGACCAACTTCCCAGAGCGTGTCGTCCAGATCGAAAGCGATGACTTTAATCATTTATCAGTTACCTTTTGAGCCCTTGGATGAGCTTTATCGTAGACCTCCGCCAGGTGTTGAAAGTCGAGGTGTGTATAGATCTGCGTCGTTGAGATGTCGGCATGCCCTAATAATTCCTGAACTGCCCGGAGGTCCTGACTCGACTCGAGAAGATGACTGGCAAAAGAATGCCGGAGTGTATGTGGGTGAATACGACCTGAGATACCCAGCCGAAGGCTCCATTTTTTTACTCGTTCCTGCACGCTTCGAGGGCTTATTCGTCTACCCCGCTCACTGAGAAAGAGCGCTGATTCATCTTCGAGTTTGCCTTTCGGCAGCTCTTGACGAACCCTCAGCCAGCTATTAATAGCCGTGATTGCTTTTGAGCCAACGGGCAGCACTCGGTCTTTGCCCCCCTTGCCTCGGACTTTCATTGAACAGTCATCAAAGGATATATCACCTATGTTGCCTCCGACCAGTTCCGCAAGCCGTAACCCGGACGAATAAAATAGTTCTAACATAGCTCTGTCCCTTAGCCCATGCCAGTCAGAGGTTTCGATCTCTAGCAGCCTGCTCATTTGGTCGGTGTCTATCGTCACTGGTAAGCGAGAGTCCGATTTTGGCGCGGAAAACGCCATCGCCGGATTCGTCGTGCAGATGCCTTCGCGTGCCAAGTAGTTAAAAAAGGTTCGAGCCGCAGAAAGTCGCCTTTGCAAAGTCCTCCCTGAACGCCCCTGCCTCTTTCCCGCGCTGATATAGGTGCGCAGATGATGCGCGCGTACGTCTGGCCAGGCCGCAATAGCCTGCTCATCAAGGTCTTTTCTCAGCGCCGCCAGGTCTCTGCTGTAGCCATCAACCGTATGTGGAGATAATTGCCGTTCATTTGAAAGATGCAGGATGAATGCTGAGACTAGCGGTTGCAGTGGGCTATTGACGTTCATCAGCTATTTGGGCAAATGTTGCGGTAAGAGCTTTCCCAGGGTCTCGGCAATGAAGCTAATAAAAAGGACGTCCATGTCTGGCGTGAAGTATTCACTGTCGCTGCTACCGATCGCGAGCATACCAAGGCTTTTGTTTTTATCACGAATGGGTAAAACAGCGGCGGATTTAACTTTTTCACTCTGCGCTTGAAACAGGAAATCCTGTTCCCTGGGGCGCAGCATTCCGAGGGTTGGCACCTGGCTCCCCAGCAACGGCCCCACGTACTTTCTTGCAGACGCTGCGGGCAGTCGTGAAGTAAAATGGTTAATCTGTTTGGACTCTCCAAAAACTATCAGGGAATTCACCTTGCAACGAAAATCTCGTTTGAGTCCCTTTTCGAGCGCCGCAAAGAATTCCGAGCTTTTTTTCGCCGCCATCATGCTGAGAATCAACTTTCGACTCTTATCAAAGATTTCCTTGTTGCGTTCTGCATTCTCAACGAAAACCTTGAGTTGCCGTTTAGTCTCTTTTTGTCGATCCCGAATGACATCCAACTGTTTTTCCACCAGAGAGATGGTCCCTTTGCTTTTATGAGGAACCTGAATCTTTAGTAACAGGCTGTCTCTGTCGACAAAAAAATCTGGATTTGCCAACAGATAGGCAGCGACGTCCTTGTCGATCAGTTCTTTGCTCATAAAATATCCATTCTCATATTTGTAATCGGCCTTCATAAACTTTGCAGGCCGGGCCTGTCATCTTAATAGTGTCGTTGTCTCCACCCCAGGTAACGTTAAGTTGGCCGCCCGTGAGTTCTACCTCAACAGTCTCATCCAAAAGACCCTGTAATCTTCCGGCCACAACGGCAGCGCAGGCACCTGTGCCGCAAGCCTTGGTTTCGCCAACGCCTCGCTCAAACACACGAAGCCTTATCTTCTTTCGGGTCACGATCTCCATAAAGCCCACGTTAACACCCTCAGGGAATCGTGGGTGGCGTTCAACAAGCGGACCTACTTCCAACACCGGTGCGCTGTTTACCGAAGGTACGGTGATGACGGCATGGGGATTCCCCACGTTCACGGCTGATATTAAAAATGTATCGGCTCGCTCGGGCGCAAGATGTAAGTTGTAGTTGATCTGTGAGGTGTCGGCGATAAAGGGAATTTCCACCGGTTGTAGTGCCGGCTTACCCATATCCACCGTAATATTGGCGTCCTTCTCTAGCTTGCACGTGATATTGCCACTGCTGGTTTCAAGTCGAATAGTAGATTTGGTGGTGAGCCCTTCGTCTCTGACGAACCGCAGAAAACATCTAGCGCCGTTCCCGCACTGTTCTGCTTCGCTACCATCAGCGTTATAGATACTATAACGAAAATCACTCTCTGGCTCGGCAGGGGGTCGAACAGTCAGCAACTGATCGAAGCCTATGCCGAAGCGGCGATCGGATAGCTTCCTGATCAAATCAGGATTAAGCATGACCTGTTGGGAAATGAGATCGACCATCATGAAGTCGTTCCCAAGTCCGTGCATTTTGGTAAATCGTAGTAGCATTTTTTCTAATTTACTCGGGAAAACCGGCAATGCAACTTAAGAGCGGGGCTTCATTGACTCCAGGGCGAACAGATCTTCAATCGTCTCCCGCCTGCGAACGCAGTAGTGCGTTTGTCCGGAAACCAGAACTTCAGCAGACCGAGGTCGGGAATTGTAGTTTGAACTCATGACAAACCCATAGGCACCTGCTGACAATATGGCCAATAAGTCATCTTCTTCCAATGAAAGCGCCCGGTCTTTGGCCAGGAAATCGCCTGTCTCACAGATTGGACCGACGATATCCCAGTTTCTTTCAATGCTAGCACCGTCAACTTTGAACGACACGGGGGTTACTTCCTGCCAGGCGCTATACAGTGCAGGGCGAATTAAATCGTTCATAGCAGCATCCACGACCGCGAAGTTCTTCTCATCGTTGCCTTTTAAGGTATTCACCGTGGTAAGCAATACACCGGCATTGGCGACTATCATGCGCCCCGGTTCAAACATCAGAGACTGTGACCGACCGCTCATGGCTTGCTCAATTTCGCTGGCGAAATCGCCAATTTCTATCGGCACCTCGTCTCGGTACTGAACACCGATACCACCACCCAGGTCGATGTGTTCCAACGTGATGGACTGGTCTTCAAGCTTATCGACTAGCGAAAGCACTCTTGTAAGTGCATCGAGGAAGGGCCTTAACTCCGTGATCTGGGAGCCAATGTGGCAGTCGACACCAACAATCTTCAGTGAGTCGAGCTCGGTGGCTTCCTGGTACAACGTCAACGCCTCTTCAACAGAGACACCGAATTTGTTTTCTTTTAAACCAGTGGAAATATAGGGGTGAGTATCGGGATCGACGTCGGGATTGACTCGGATGGAAATTGGCGCAATGGCGTCTTTCTCGGCAGCTAGTCGAGCAATCCTGCGCATCTCTGAAGCCGACTCCACATTAAAGCAACCTATAGGTTGCTCCAGCGCAAATAAAATCTCCCAGTCTTGTTTGCCAACGCCTGAAAAAACGACTGAACCTGGATCACCACCAGCTTTTAGCACCCGCGCGAGTTCACCGCCTGAAACGATGTCGAAACCTGACCCCAGAGCAGCCAATGTCTGAAGAATAGCGAGGTTCGAGTTGGCCTTCACGGCATAGCAGATCCGGTGTGGATGCAGGGAGAACGCATTGTGAAAAGCCTGATAAGCAGACGTGATGAGACCCTCAGAGTAAACGAAACAAGGTGTTCCATGGGTTTCGGCAATTTCTCGAAGCGACACTTGCTCCATGTAAAGATCGCCGTCAATGCGGTGTAACACGACTATTTTTCCTGTTGAGTTATGGGCTGGTTCGAATTATCCGTTATCTGGGCATCACTGCCTTCTTGCACTTTGGATGAGACCCCAGGATCTTCATCCTGTGGCAGGTAAAGTGCTCCTTTCTGGCCGCAGGCCTGCAGCAAAAAAAGAACGATGATAAGAGTCGTGATGCGCATGTCGTGTCAATCAAACTTTCGAAGGGTGCAGTATACTTGAGCCTGGCAAAATCGAGAACTATCCAAAATAGCCTTGGCTAAACCCTACTAAACCCGTAATACAGATGAAGGAACCTTCCCCTTGGATGATAGTGAGTTTCAGGAAATCGTGGATGACGAATTCGTCCGAATTGAAGATCGTGTGGACGAACTCGAACTCGACGTCGATATCGACGCTTCGGGTGGTGTGCTGGCTTTCACGCTGGACAGTGGTTCCAGCATTATCCTGAGCAGACAGGTGACTAACCATGAGATCTGGGTCGCGGCAAAGTCAGGTGGGTTCCACCTTAAAAGAGTGGACAGCGAGTGGTTCTGCCAAAACACCGAGGAGAGTCTTGAACAGCTATTAAATAGAGTGTTTAGTGAGCAGGCAGGCGTAATGCTGTTTTAGGAAACATGTGAATAATGTCGAAAAGCCTTATCGCCCTTGTGACGATGGCCGGGCTGAATCCGTGCTCTGAACCCATGCTCTGAACCCATGCTCTGAACCTCGCGAGCTTAAGGCCTGCTTCGTTTTTCTGTGTGCAAGGCGCCTGCTCGCCATCAAAAAAGCGCGATGGGTCAGGCGTGTCCTGCAAGGATCAGCCCAACCTTGAGCGAGCCTGCTCGATTGCCAGCTTAACTTGTGCTGGCGCTGTACCACCATGATGGTTTCTGGCCGCGAGAGAACCCTCGAGCGTCAATACGCCGAACACATCCTTTTCTATCAGGCTGGACATTGAAGCGAACTGCTGAAGAGATAGCTCAGACAGGTCCACGTCTTGTTCCAGCGCAACAGCAACCAGTCGACCCACAACGTCGTGAGCGTCCCTGAAAGGCAAGCCTTTTTTGACTAGATAATCAGCCAAGTCAGTTGCTGTCGCAAAACCTTTCAGCGTCGCCAAGCGCATTTGTTCGCGCTGCGGCTCTATCGCCGGAATCATGTCTGAGAATGCTGTCAGACAATCCAGAACTGTATTGACCGTATCGAACAGGGGTTCCTTATCCTCTTGGTTGTCTTTGTTATAAGCGAGAGGCTGGCCCTTCATTACGGTGAGCAGGGCAATGAGGGAGCCAAATACCCGTCCTGTCTTTCCTCTGACAAGTTCAGGTACATCGGGGTTCTTCTTCTGAGGCATGATCGATGAGCCAGTGCAAAATCTATCCGGCAGTGAAATAAATCCAAACTGCGGGGAAGTCCAAAGAATCATCTCTTCTGCCCATCGAGACAAGTGCATTAATAAGATACTTGAGGCGGCGCAGAACTCGATCGCGAAATCCCGGTCGCTAACAGCATCCAGGGAATTACTTGCGATATGATCAAATCCAAGCAGCTTTGCCGTCATATTTCTATCAATAGGATAAGTTGTTCCGGCAAGCGCAGCAGAACCCAGCGGCATGGAGTTTACGCGTTTCCGGCAGTCCTGCATGCGTTCGATATCGCGATCAACCATTTCGAACCACGCCATCAAGTGGTGGGCGAATGAGATCGGCTGGGCAACCTGGAGATGGGTCAGGCCCGGCATGATCGTTTCCGTCTCATTCGTGGCCAGCTTGAGAATCCCTCGTTGCAAGCCCCGGATCTTGTACAGAATGTTATCTATGGCGTCGCGCAGGTAAAGTCTGATATCTGTTGCGACCTGGTCATTTCTGGAGCGACCAGTGTGGAGTTTTTTGCCAACTTCGCCAATTCTGCCGGTCAGGGTGCTTTCAATGTTCATATGGACATCTTCAAGACTAACTGACCACTCCATGGTGCCTTGTTTGATGTCTTCAGCGATGCCATTGAGACCATCGACCATGGAGCCTAGTTCGCTATCACTAATTATGCCAACAGCCTGCAACATGGTTGCGTGAGCTATTGAGCCCTCTATGTCATAAAGTGCTAGTACGTGATCAAATTCGATGGACGCAGTAAAGGATTCCACGAAGGCATCAGTAGCCTCGGTAAACCTGCCATCCCAGAGTTTTGTGTTTTTATCAGTCAATGAGCCGACCCGATCGGTTAGAAACGACGATTATACCGCAAGGTTCCAACTAGAGGCATAATTACAGTCATGAGCTTTATTGCAGCCTTGAGCTCTATTACAGCCCTGAGCTTTATTGCAGCCATGAGCTTTATTACAGTTCTGAGCTTTGCTTGGCAGTATCTTTGCGGCGTCCGTTCAAGGTTAGCGCGATAGCGATATGGAGTGGGCGCTGACTAACAGCCATGGGCCGAGAAGATAAATGAATAAAAATATTGATATAGCAGCATCTGACCTGAAACAGGATTTCTTTTTGCCTGACCTATGCCAGGCTCAAAGCATTCTCTTTCTGGTGTTGGTCGCTGAACTGCTTGTGTTTGTCCAGATACTTTTCTCTTCCAGCTTCTTTGATTTCGATTGGCTTGCGCTAGGGCTCGCCTCGTTATTTATACAATGGGTCGTATTGGCCTCCGCAGCACTCCTTTGCAACATTCGACCGTGGTTGATGGGAATGTCTGTTCCAAAAGCCACCGGGGTTGCCTACGGTCTGATTTTGTTGTTGGTGTTGGTCTTCAGCCTTGGCGCCGAGATGATACTTGAAGGCATGGTTACTGTGACAGAATCAGGATGGGGACGAATTGTGCGCAATCTCTTGATCGCCATGATCATGACCGGGATTGCGTTCAGGTACTTTTTCCTGTCGCATCAATTGAGATCAAGAGAACAGGCAGAACTGACCTCTCGCATCCAGTCCCTCCAATCCAGAATCAGGCCTCATTTTTTGTTTAACAGCATGAATATTATTGCCAGCCTGATCAGTATTGACCCAGCTTTGGCTGAAGAAGTTGTAGAAGATCTGTCGAGTCTGTTTCGGGCAAGTCTCAATGATTCGACAAGTGGACCGGTTACGCTGGCCCAGGAATTAGACCTTTGTGAAAAGTATGTTCATATCGAGAGTTTGCGTCTGGATGATCGTCTTACGGTCCAATGGGATGTAAACGTGGATACCGATGCTGTAATGATTCCTCTCCTGACATTGCAGCCGTTGCTGGAAAATTCGATCTATCATGGCATCCAGCCTTTACTCAAAGGAGGGACCGTCACGGTTTCTGTTGAGGTGGCTGGACCTCAAGTTCAGATTGAAATTACCAACCCAATGCCAGAAACGCCCTATGACCATGAACGCGGAAACAGGATGGCGATCGACAACATTCGCAACCGAATGACCGCTCTCTTTGGGCAGGAAGCGCTGCTGACCACTGGCATATCTAAGGGCTTGTTTACTGCTCGGCTGGTTTATCCTGTCAAAAGCGCGAAATAACGAGTTTTATCTCCAAAGTGTGCGCTACTTAGCATTTTTTTTGCTCAAAAAGACGTAGTTTGACGCAAATGACAGGTCTCGCGACGAAATGTTAACGACCTGTCCTAACACTTAACGCTAAACACATATTTGAACATACCCCTAAGCACCGACTGGCATATCGGTAAATTAGCATAAAGAGGTCATGATCCATGAAAGTATTGGTTGTTGATGATGAGAAATTAGCAAGAGAACGGTTGGTGAGAATGGTGGAAATTCTTGACGACCATGAAGTCTCAGGAATTGCTGAATCCGGCGATGATGCGATCACGCAGGCAATCAAACTGGAACCGGATATTGTGTTGCTGGATATCCGCATGCCGGGCATGGATGGAATCGAAGCCGGCAAACAGCTTGCAACGCTGGCGACGCCGCCGGCGGTGATATTCTGTACAGCTTTTGACCAACATGCGATAGATGCTTTTAACGTTAATGCTTCAGGTTACCTGATGAAACCTGTTCGTCGAGAAGGTCTCATGAAAGCACTGGCCAAAGTCTCTGTTGTTAACAAGGTCCAGAGGGAAGCGATCATAGGTAAAGACGAACCACCCTATGCGCGCTCAAGAACCCATATCAGTGCGAAGACGTGGCGGGGCATCGAATTGATTCCACTGGCGGATGTGAAGTTCTTTCAGGCAGATCACAAGTACGTCACGGTGCGCTATGAAGGTGGTGAGGTCTTAATCGACGATACCCTTCGTGACTTAGAAGCAGAGTTTGGTGATCGAATTGTCCGGATTCACCGGAATGCGCTAGTGATGATTGATCAGCTCGAGGGGTTGGAAAGAGCGCCTTGCGGACACTACCGGGTAAGGATGCGCGGTGTTGAAGAGCGATTGGATGTCAGCAGAAGGCATGTATCCGGCTTACGCAGGCTGGCGCAGGCTTTGTAGTGCGTCAACCGAATCAAGGAAGGCGGCTGTTGCCGCCTTTTTATTGCCTGCTTATTCGGTATTTGGTCTCATAAACTGTACATCAGTTAGCCCTCCTCGTTGATTGATGATCTGGAACTCATTAATGTGGGCGGCTTGAACAGCTGTCATTGATAAGGTCAACATGGAAAAACTTCGAATCGCCACACGCCAAAGCCCGCTGGCGCTGTGGCAGGCCAATCACATCAAAGGCCTACTTGAAGCCGGGCATGCCGAACTGCAGTGTGAAATTATTGGCATGACCACGCTGGGTGACAGGAATAAATCTTCCCCGCTCAGTCAGATGGGTGGCAAAGGGGTTTTCGTCAAAGAGCTTGAAACAGCTTTGCTTGATGGTACTGCTGATATTGCGGTTCACTCTATGAAAGATGTGCCGGGTGAACTACCTCAGGGTCTGGCGATTACGTCGATCGTTGAGCGGGCCAGCCCAAAGGACGCATTTGTGTCAAACGCATTTGAATCACTGGCTGATCTGCCAGCGGGTTCAAGCGTTGGGTCTTCCAGTTTACGACGAGTCAGACAGCTGCAGCTTGTTTATCCAGCGCTTGAGTTTATCGAGCTCCGCGGCAATGTTGATACTAGACTGCGTAAACTTGATGATGGTGACTATGATGCGGTTATCCTTGCCGTGGCGGGGCTATCCCGGCTTGGCCTTGCGAATCGTGTACGTGAAGAAATTTCCACTGATATCTGTATCCCCGCTGCAGGCCAAGGTGCTGTTGGTATCGAGAGCCGCTCGAACGATCCTTCGGTGACCAAGCTCGTTGAATCAATAAACCATGCCTCTACCCGGGTTTGCGTCACTGCGGAACGTAAAGTGACGCAACTGCTAGGTGCAACCTGTAACTTGCCAGTGGCGGTGTATGCGGAACTCAAAGCGGATGAGTTTCTACTAAGTTCGTTCATCTCTGATCTGCGCGGTAAAGTGATCATCAGGGAGCAGGTTAATGGCAGCATTGATGACTCGGCCTTGCTCGCAGAGACGCTGGGCAATAACCTGTTAGCCAGAGGTGCCGTAGATTTGATGGCCGAACATTAATCACTAAACTCAATCGTCGGGCACCGATGAATTCGAAAACCATACTCCTTACCCGTCCACTCGGACTAAATGAACCCCTGGCGGCTCTGTTTCGTGCCGATGGGCTATCCCCGATCGTTCGCCCTTTAATCGAACTGGTACAAAAACCGGTCGATCCGAAAATGAAACGAATCGCCTTAGATCTTGACCGCTACGACAAGATCATCTTTGTGAGTAAAAGTAGTGTTCATTTTGGATTACCTATACTGGACATTTATTGGCCACAATGGCCGATAAGTCTGGAATGGTTCTCGGTCGGATCCGGCACAGCGGCGGCACTTAAACAGTTTGGCGTAGTTGCCTCGTTTCCCGATCTGGCTGGTAGCGAGGGCCTTTTGGCGCTAGCTGGTCTGCAGGAAGTGGCAGGTGAACAGATTCTTATTGTGCGCGGCGCGGGTGGCCGGGAGCTGCTTGGCGAATCCCTCGGTGAGTCTGGTGCATCAGTAACATACTTGGAGACGTACCGCCGGGTACTACTCCAGCATGACTTTTCTGACCTGACGGCACACTTTACTGTTGTCCTAACCAGTGCTGAAATCCTAGAGAATTTTACGTCGCTCTCTGGTGAGAGCTTGCATGGATACCACGCTGTAGTGCCTTCAGCTCGCTTGGTCGACCTGGCCCGAACTTATGCTTTTCAGGGGGTGACGAATGCAGGTGGAGCTTCGGATGAAGCGTTGTATGATGCGGTGACTAAGGTAATAAATACACCCGGTAAAGCAAATGAGTGACCAAAAATCAGACCCCCTAGATGAAAAGGCTGAGCAGGCTTCTGAGCATACTGGCGCCTTGCAGGATAAAAATACCATGCCCTTGCCACCGCCTTCGGGCGGCAGGATTGGAACCCTACTCGCGATACTACTAGCGCTGATGGCTATTGCTATCGCTTCCTGGCCGGCTTACGAGATCTATAAGGGAAAGCAGTCAGGTGCTCGGATTGACCCGATACTTGCACGTGTTGTGCCGGTTGAGGTCGGTATTCAGACCCTCGCTAATGAGCTGCGAAATGTCGAACGCCTGATGGAAGCGAAGAACGCCGAAATGGATGCTCGGTTCTCGGCTGCTGAGGAGCAGGTGCAGCAGTTTGTGGCTGGGGTTTCCGAATCGCTGGCGGCAATTCAAGGTCGCGTGGGCACCAGTTCTCAGGATTGGGTGTATGCAGAGGTTGAATACTTGGTCAGGATGGCAAACCAGCGGGTAATGATGGAGCGGGATGCGAACTCAGCCCTGTTGCTGTTGCAGGCCGCTGATGAAATTATTCGGGAAACGGATGGTCTTACGGCGCATCGACTACGTGAGGCGCTTGCACAGGATATCGCCGCCTTAAAGGCCGTGGACTCGCCCGATACTCAGGGCATTTATCTTGAGCTTTCTGCCCTTGTCTTGCAGGTTCCACTGCTCACTCGGTCGCTTCCAACTTATCGCGCGCCGAGTTTAGTCGTCGAGCGAAGCCCTGATGCAGCAGGTTATCTGGCACGCTTTTTTGGACTAATTCGGCGCGCGGGGAATAAACTGGCACACCTGGTGGATTTTCGTCGGGATGAAGTAGCGATAAAACGGATCCTGCCCCCAGAAGAAGAATATTTCCTCAGGCAAAACCTGGTGTTGAAGTTGCAGATAGCGCAGATGGCGTTGTTGGAAGGTCATCAGGTCGTGTTTCAAAGCGCCCTTGGCGAGGCGCGGGTTTGGGTATCCGATTCTTTTGACGCAGAAAATCCAGCCACCGTCGCCATGTTGAAGTCAATCACTCGATTGTCGGCTTCCCAGGTGTCGGTCAATTTGCCTGACATAGCGGGTTCTCTGAAGGCTGCTCGATCTCAATTGGCTGGATTCAAGGGGTCACAGTCGAAATGAAACGTGGGTTGCTCCTTCTGTTGGTCATCATTGCGGTAGCTGGATATCTGGGGACCCTGATAGCGAGAGACCCTGGTTATGTTCTTGTAGCCTATGACGGATACTCTATACAGACGAGTCTTTGGGTGCTGATCGGTTTGTTTCTTGGGTTTTTTCTTGCTGCCTATTTACTGTTTCGGTCATTCAACCTCTTTAAGTACGGTCGTGGTGTCGTCGTGGAGTGGCGCGAAGCAAAAAAAGAGGCAAGGGCGGGTAAGCTGACTCAAAAGGGACTGACGTTGTTAGCCGAAGGCGAGTTCGACAGGGCTCGGAAGTTCCTCGATGGGGCTGGCGAAAATAGCGATGCCGAAGGAATAAACTTTCTTGCCGCGGCAAGGGCTGCGAATAACCAAGGCGACCACCGGGCGCGTGAAACCTATCTCCGTCAGGCGGTAGAGGCTGATCCTTCATTAGTTCGTGCAGCGTCAGTTCTTTCCGCGGAACTTGCACTTAGGCGAAAAGACCCGGCTGCTGCCTTAACAGCGTTGGGCTCGATCAAGTTGAATCCCTACGCGGCAGAGTTAAAACTTCAGGCCCTTAAGATGAGTAATGACTGGCGGGCTTCAATGGCGGCATTACCAGGATTAAGAAAGCTGGTACGAACCGAATCCTTTGAAAACAAGATTGTACTGACCGCCATGAAAGCTGAAGCTGGAGATGATGCCGCACTCAATAGATTATTTAAGTCTCTTGCGTCCAGCGTCCGGAATTCCCCCGAGGTGCTGACACAGTACGTTAAAAGCCTCAGCTACAAGGCACATGCAGAGCCGCTTTTACGCGCCGCGATTAAGAGATCCTGGGACGCCGCTTATGTCTCACTCTATGGTGATTCCGATTTCGATACGCTCAAGGTCCGGCGAAAAGCTGCGGAAGGTTGGCTAAAACTTCATGAGAAAGACCCAGCACTTCACTATTGCCTGGGCTGTCTGTACGAGCTGTCTAACGAACCTCATATAGCGAAAGAATCGTTTACGCGATCAGTTGAATTGGGCGGTTCCGTTAAAAGTCACGAAAGACTCGGTTTGTTACTCGCGCAGAACGGAGAACTTGAATCTAGTGTGCAGCATCTAAAACTTGCGCTTTCTCTGGACTAGTTTTTTGGGCGAGGGGCGAAGGAAAAAATATCCGAGTGCATGTCTGCTTGCGGCATACCGCGTTCGACAAAGGCGTCCAACGTTGCGTAGACCATTCCCGGTCCACCTGAAACATAGACAGTCACATCAGAGACATCTTCGAAATCTTTTAATGCCTCTACGCCAACAAGGCCAGTTCGGCCTAACCAGTTGGGTGAGGAGTCAGGATCGCTCACTACCGGCACAAAGTGAAAATTGCTGTGTTTAGATTCCCAGGATTCGCACAATGAAGCCAGGTATAGGTCCTGGTCGCAAACCACGCCCCAATACAGATGCACGGGGTGTGTGAGATCATTGGGTTCAAGATATTCGATGATACTTTTCATCTGGGTGATGCCGGTACTTGCTGCAATCAGAATTAATGTGTTGTCCGGTGGGCTGGTCATGAAGCAATCGCCCATGGGCGCTTCAATTTCGATTTCCTTTGCGTTGTCCAACAATGCCTCTATCACCGTCGAATCTTCGGAGCCCGGCGTTGGGCGGATGTGAAGTTCAATTTGATTTTTCAGGTGCGGGGAGTTCGCGATCGAAAATGGACACTTTTTGTGCGGAAGTACCATTTGCAGATATTGCCCGGCACTAAAGCTAACATCATTTCCTGGCGGAACATCGAGCAGGACGCGTCTAGTATCCTTATTGTAATATTCGATTGAGTTGATCGAGCAGGTAACGCTATTTGCCGACATCTACTTTCGCTTCATCGATGCGAAGAATTCTTCGTTGGATTTAGATTTCTTCATGCGCTCTAGTAGGAATTCGATCGCGGCTAGATCATCCATTTCGTGCAGGATCTTTCTGAGGATCCAAACTTTTTGAAGTTCATCTTCCGACATCAGCAGGTCCTCACGACGAGTACCTGAACGACGAATATTAATGGCAGGATAAACACGTTTCTCTGCTATCTTCCTTTCCAGATGCAGTTCATGGTTACCCGTACCTTTGAATTCTTCGTATATCACTTCGTCCATCTTGGAGCCCGTGTCAATCAGGCAGGTGGCGATGATGGTAAGGCTTCCGCCTTCTTCAATGTTCCGTGCTGCCCCAAAGAAACGTTTTGGTCTCTCGAGTGCGTGAGCATCAACGCCGCCGGTCAGTACCTTACCTGACGCTGGAATCACTGTGTTGTAGGCTCTCGCGAGTCGCGTGATCGAATCAAGAAGAATAATGACGTCTAACTTGTGCTCAACCAGACGTTTTGCTTTCTCTATTACCATCTCGCTGACTTGAACATGACGTGACGGTGGTTCATCGAAAGTACTCGCGACTACTTCGCCACGTACCGATCGTTGCATTTCTGTTACTTCTTCCGGTCGCTCGTCAATCAGTAAGACAATCAACTGACTTTCAGGGTTGTTTCTCGCGATTGATTGGGCGATGTTTTGCAAGATCAACGTCTTACCAGCTTTCGGAGGAGACACGATCAAACCTCGCTGTCCTTTGCCGATGGGTGCAGTTAGGTCAATAATTCGCGAGGTGAGATCTTCTGTGCTGCCGTTGCCCGCCTCCAGTAATAGTGGCTGGTCCGGAAAAAGAGGCGTAAGGTTTTCAAAGAGTATTTTGTTCTTACTTTCGCCAGGATCAGTGAAGTTAATCTGGTCTACTTTCAACAGTGCGAAATAGCGCTCACTATCTTTCGGTGGGCGAATTTTTCCAGAAACCGTATCTCCGGTACGCAGATTAAAACGGCGAATTTGGCTGGGTGATACATAGATGTCATCGGGTCCGGCCAGATACGAGCTGTCTGGTGACCGAAGGAAGCCGAACCCATCCTGAAGAATTTCCAGTGTGCCATCACCGTAAATGGCTTCGCCACCTTTCGCGTGCTTGCGAAGGACGTTCGCGATAATTTCCTGTTTTCGAGACCGTCCTAGGTTATCCATGCCCATTTCGTGGGCAATTTCTAGAAGCTCTGGTATGGGTTTGGTTTTTAGGTCACTTAGGTTCATAAATTCACTTGTCTATTAAATATGACGCGATCGCGTCTATGAAAACTTGGTTTAGCTGGAACTGTTTTTGAAAGTATTAAGTTGTCTGGTTTTGAATTTTGTCTGGGGGGAAATGAGTAGAGTTACTAATGTCTGTTGCGCTACTCGTACGCGTGTATCTATTTTACTATTTCTCTTACTATTTCTTTTACTACTTCTTTATCTTCTATTTCTTTTTTCTTTTTTCTTTTTTCTTTTTTCTTTTTTCTTTTTTGTTTTTTCTTTTGCGCTCTTAGCGCCGCAAACTGCGAATGTTCAAAATGATACGTTTTTAATAATAAGTCAACTACTTTTTAATGGGTTTCCTGTTTTTGGAGCATCCGCCGGCGGAATATCACCACCGGCGATGTGCTTAATAACCCAAAATAACTTCGCCTAGATATTGCTGTCAAGAAATGCGGTTAGCTGTGATTTGGATAATGCGCCGACTTTAGTCGCTTCTACGTTGCCATTTTTGAACAGCATCAGTGTTGGAATTCCACGAATGCCGTACTTCGGTGGAGTTGTCTCGTTGGCATCAATATCCAGCTTGCAGACTTTTATCTTGCCGTCGTATTCGGCCGCGATTTCTTCCAACACGGGCGCTATGACTTTGCAGGGGCCACACCACTCTGCCCAGTAGTCTACCAGGACAGGCACGTCTGCATTTAAAACGTCCGAGTCAAAGGACTCATCAGACACATGTTGGATATCCGCCATTGTTACTATCTCCGAAAAAAGGTTAGGTCGTTCAAGGAGTTAATCCTAAGCCGCTAACCATGAATTCACAACGAATAATCTATGTGAAATCACGATGAGGTTACCCAGGCAGGTTTGCTGGGCCCTGGCGATCAGAACTCTATTGGCAAGCCCCGCGCTGTTGAATCAAGTCACGTTGTGGGCCGATCTTGATGGTTGCTTAACGAGCTTGATGGATGACCCTAGAAAGTCAGTTCTTCAATTGTCGCGCAACCCTTTTAGCGAAGTACGTCAGTATGGCATCTGCCCCGGCTCGCTTCATCCCCAGCAGAGACTCATTGATAACAGCGTCCGATAGCCAGCCGTTTTCAATGGCAGCCATCTGCATGGCGTACTCACCGCTTACCTGGTAGACCATTGTTGGCATGTTAAAAGTGTCCTTCACACGGCGTACGATATCAAGGTAAGGCATACCCGGTTTGATCATGACCATATCGGCGCCTTCTTCAATATCCAGTGCCACTTCGTGCAGTGCTTCATTGCTGTTGGCTGGATTCATCTGGTAGGTCATTTTGTCGCTTTTGCCAAGATTGCTGCTGGAGCCAACCGCGTCCCGAAAAGGGCCGTAGTAAGCAGAGGCATATTTAGCTGAGTAAGCCATGATCTTGGTGGTGGCAAACCCTGAGGCCTCAAGTGTCTTTCGGATAGCCCCGATCCGGCCATCCATCATGTCGGAAGGTGCAACGATATCGACTCCGGCTTCTGCGTGGGAGACAGCCTGTTTAACCAGTGCATTTAAGGTAATGTCGTTGTCTATATAGCCGTTCTTGTCGAGGATCCCGTCTTGGCCGTGACTGGTAAAGGGATCCAGGGCGACGTCCGTCATCACCCCTAGGTCGGGACAGGCGGCTTTGATCGCCCTGACCGCGTTTTGTGCCAATCCATTTGGGTTGTACGCTTCCTCACCTTTTAGTGATTTATTGGCCTGTGGTACCACAGGAAAAAGTGCCATGACCGGGATGCCAAGTGTTTCGACCTCACGTGCTTCCTTGACCAGAAGATCTATTGTGAGCCGATCCACGCCAGGCATGCTGGGAACTGCCTCGCGGGTATTCTCACCTGGATGTACAAACACAGGGTAGATCAGGTCGGACGCGGTTAACTGGTTTTCCTGAGTTAGACGGCGGGACCAGTCATTAGTCCGAAGACGTCGCATTCGGGTGCCGGGGAAAGATCTGGTTGGGGTAGTCATGGCTGTCTCTCGCCTGTTTCCAAGTGTGGGTTATTCTCTTTTGGCCGGGAGTATACCTATAAATACAGCAAGGTATGACAAATTGTCAGTAGCAGTTTACACTCATCGTTCTCTGACAAATTGTCATTGTGATGTCAACTATCCCGGTTAAAAAAAAGAACGAAGAGAACGAAGAGAAAGAGCCCGTGTTAAAACTTGCGACTCTGGACCGACTGAGGGTAGCTGCCCGGGGATTATTTGTTGAGCTTGGATACCACGAGACAAGGCCGCAGGACATAGCGCGCCGAGCTGGCGTCGCTAATGGCACTTTTTATCTGCATTTCGCTGACAAGCAGCAGGCGTTCCTTGATTTTGCAGCGCAGGCACAGAACGAATTACTAGCAGTGCTGAGCGATCGCCTTCAGCACATCAGCGAGTCCCGTGCACGGTGGCGAGTAACATGCGGCGCCGTTGTGGACTTTGGAGCAGAACACCCTGGGCTGTTGCAAGCAGCGTTTCTTGATCCAGCGTTTATAGCGCCACGGGACGATAATGCCTGGGGAATGTATGACCGGTTGGGTCATCTGGTGAGCATTACGGTCAGGAACAATCAGATGATTGGTTCCACAGGTGGCCAACAAGATGAGTTTGATCTTGAGCTAATTAGCCACGGGCTTTGCGGTTTCCTGCGTCACGCGATGACCTACGCCAGCAGGACAGACCTGAACAGAGAGAAAATGATCGAAGACCTAAGCAGGTTTATTGATCGAGGCTTAGGCAACGGATAACGGGAGGTTTTAATGAACAAGGTGAAATACAGCAAGCAAGAAATAGAAGCTGATCACGACTATCAAACACTGCATGTAGAGTGCGGCCAGAAACTACATGGTGGCTTCGATCCAGATGGTCATTATCTATCACCACGCACCAAGCATCGATGGGATGCGATCAACAACTGGCACAAACAGCTCGAGGGTCGTGGAGTTCCTATTGTCGAAGCATCTACCACGTTGCTGACTGAACCCAACTTTCCGAACGTCCCCCAACAGGTTTTGTTGTTGAAACATGGGATTGAGCAGTCCTTTTGGGACTCGCTCACCATCACGGGCCTGATCGAGGCCCGTGGCAAAGCACTGGCAGAACTCCAGGCGCCGGACTTTCAAATGATCATCGTTGAGGACATATCTTCAACGGCGCTGGCCCATTTGAACAAAGGGCTACTGACAACTCACGGATGGGATGAAGGCGGTATTCCTGATTCCGGTATTGGTGGTCACGATACGATGTGGTTTGCGGCACGGGATCTTGTTTTTGGAAAAGAAAAATTCCCGATACCCGCGGCGCCCGCAAGCATTGGCCGTGAGAAAGCTGAACGAGAAATGCTTGCGCTTCCTGCTGAACACGAGATGCTGATCTCTTTTCTTATGAATTTACTGATGATAGAAGTCAGGGCAGAGCGAGCATTTGATTTCTATGAACGCGTTATAGCGTCAGCTGACACTTTCATCGACAAACCGAAGGAGGCGGCCCACGCGGTGGAGTTGATAAACCGAATTAGACTCGACGAATCTGTGCACGTAGCGTGGCTGCGCGCGGCTATCTCGGAGTTCAGAAGCTTTACAATCAAGGCGGTAGGTGGCGCTGAAATTTCCGGTGCAGAAATTCTGGATCCGGTTTGGGAAAAAATGGTGCACTGGCATGCAGTTGAAATGCATGAGGCTCAAAGACCGCTCAGTATGGCCGCAATGAAGGAAGCAGTTCTTGGGGGCAAAGACGGTCAGTCATTATTTGAACAATTCCAAGCGCTTGTGGCTTAAGAGAGAACAAATATGAAATTTGGAATTTTCTATGAACACCAGCTACCAAAGCCTTGGAAAGAAGGCCTGGAGCAGCAGCTATTCCAAGACGCGCTGGATCAGGTTGAGCTAGCGGACAAACTAGGCATTGATTTCGCTTGGGAGGTTGAACATCATTTTTTGGAAGAGTATTCACACTCGTCTTCGCCTGAAATTTTTCTGGCTGCAGCGTCACAGCGAACAAAAAATATTCGTCTTGGCCACGGTATAAGGCAGGTGATCTCGAACTACAACCATCCGGCTCGAACCGCTGAATGTATTGCGACCTTGGATCTGGTTTCCAACGGGCGGGTTGAGTTTGGCACTGGTGAGTCATCGGCAATATTAGAACTCGGTGGCTTCGATATTCCAGTTGAATCAAAACGTGAGCAGTACCTTGAAGCGGTTGAGCAAATTTGCAACATGTTGGCCATGGACCCCTACCCGGGGTTTGAAGGTAAGTATTTTAGTATGCCATGCAGAAACATTGTCCCTAAGCCAGTTCAGCGACCCCATCCACCACTCTGGGTTGCCTGCTCAAACAGAGAAACCATCAAAATGGCTGCAAGACTGGGCATAGGCGCGCTGACCTTCGCTTTTGTTGATCCGCTGGAGGCAAAGCACTGGGTCGATGAGTACTACAGCATCATTAAAAGCGATGAATGTGTGCCGATTGGCCATACGGTGAATGCCAATGTCGCAATGGTCACCAGCTTTTCACTGCATCAGGACCGCGAAGAAGCCGTTAACCGTGGACTGGAAGGGTTTGAGTTCTTCGGATACGCACTTGGTGCTTTGTACGGCTTTGGCGAGCACAAACCAGGACGTACAAACCTTTTTGAGCAGTTCAGAGAAGTTCGCGATAAACAGTTGGCGGAAATGCCTGTAGACATCACGGAATCTCTCACGGGTGCCAGAGGTGGAATCGGAACGCCAGATGATATGAGAGCGCACCTCAAGAAATTTGAGGAGGTTGGTGTGGATCAGGTGACGTTTATTCAGCAGGCCGGGATGAACAAGCACGAACATATCTGTGAGTCACTGGAACTGTTTGCCAGTGAAGTAATGCCCGAATTTAAGGTAAGAGAAACTGAGCGTGAGGCTAGAAAAGCCGCGGAGCTAGCACCCTATATCGATGCAGCGTTAGCAAGAAAGAAATTTATGCCGATGCCAGACGACAAGGATATTCCCGTGTTCCCCGCGCTAGGACGAAGTATTGTTGAGGAAGAAGCTGGTCCTAACCAGGAAATCCAGGTGTAGTTGTGCTGCGGGCAGTCTAAATAGACTCGAGTTCAGTGCTGACATTAAGCCATTCGCTCTCAATGGCTTCTAACTGTTCTTTGAGTTCCTCCTGGTCTCTAAGCATCGATTGAAGGTCTACCTGCTGCTTTTCGTGGCCGTCACCGTTTTGGTAGATCGCTGGGTCAGAGAGCCGCTGCTCTACTTCAGCTAGCTTTCGTTGGAGGCGTTCCATCCTGCCATCAAGCGTATTCAGCCGTGTTTTGAGTTGCCGGATCTCCTTACCTGGTCTTGTGACCGTTTTTTCCGATGCTGTTTCAACGCCAACGTCTGAAGTTTGTGTGTCTTTTGCCTTGCCGGGTAATACTCTGGTTCGGTAGTCCAAGAGATCTCCGGGAAAGATGCTGACGCAACCATTTTCAACCAACAGGAATTGATCCACAGCATTAGCCATGAGGTGACGATCGTGGGAGACCAGGATCAACGCACCGGCGAACGCCTGCAATGCCACGGTGAGTGCCTGGCGCATTTCAATATCAAGATGGTTTGTTGGTTCATCCATTAGTAGCAGGTTGGGTTTGGTCCATGCAATTAGCGCGAGCGCGAGTCGAGCTTTCTCGCCACCGGAGAAGATCCCAACGGGTTCCAGTACCTTATCTCCGTGGAAGTTAAATCCACCCAGGAAGTTTCGTGTTTCTTGTTCCCCGGGCACTGCGCCGAGTTTTCTTCCAAGTTCAATCAGGTGCTCGACTGCGCTGCTGGAAAGGTCCAGCTCATCGAGTTGGTGCTGTGAAAAGTAGGCAGTGTTGAGGTTAGTACCCTCGGTCTCGTAACCACTTATTAGTGGTAGCTCCATGTTCAATGTCTTGATCAGCGTACTCTTCCCGGCGCCATTAACCCCAAGCAAACCGTATCGATCGCCCGGTAGAAAGCTAAGATTGACGTTCTTTAGAACCGCGTGCTCGTACCCCAGGTTCGCATCTACCAGCGTCAGTAATGGCGTCGAAGCTTTTTCCTGTGCCGTTATCTCGAATGAGAAGGGTGAGTCGATATGCGCCGGAGCGATCAGTTCCAGTCTCTCCAGGGCCTTAATTCGACTCTGCGCCTGCCTTGCCTTTGTGGCTTTTGCGCGAAAGCGCCTGACGAAATCCTGCATGTGCGCGATCTCGCGCTGTTGTTTTTCGTAGCTGCTTTGCTGAAGCGCTAGCCGCGCTGCCTTGATTTTCTCAAAGGCGGAATAGTTGCCCGTGAATACTTCAATTGTCTGGTGATGAAGATAGGCAATGTGATTGATGCATTCATCAAGGAATTCCCGGTCATGAGATATGAGCAGCAGGGTTCCCTGGAAGTTTTTAATCCATTCTGACAACCAGATGATGGCATCCAGGTCTAGGTGGTTGGTCGGTTCGTCGAGTAACAGCAGGTCAGAGGGGGTCATCAGCGTTTGTGCAAGATTAAGGCGAATTCGCCATCCTCCTGAAAAGCTGGAAAGAGGCCGCGTAAACTCGGGTGATGAAAAACCAAGACCGACCATGAGTTGCTCTGCGCGAGCGCGGGCCGTGTACCCGTCAATGGTGTCCAGCTGTTCATGCAAGCCAGCAATTTTTTCGAAAGTTTCGTCTAGCTCGGCCTGGGCAAGTTGCGCTGTAATCTCTACATAGCGCAGGTCACCCGAAAGCACATAATCAATCGCGGGTTGAGTGCTACCGATGACTTCCTGTGCCATATGAGAGATTCGGGTTTCTGCCGGTAAGTCGATCTGGCCAACATCAGATTCCAGGGTCCCTAGAATGGCCTCGAAAAGGCTGGATTTACCGCTACCATTCGCGCCGATCAGCCCCACTTTGTTACCACGATGAATTGTGAAGCTGGCGGCTGTAAATAGCGGGTCTGGGCCTCGCCTTAGGGATACATTAGTTAGCGTTAACATAGGGGTACGGGAATTTTTGGCCTTTTTTTAAAGCGGATGCCTGACGAGGAATGCTTTGCTTAAATTGATGGATGGATTGGGGAGTATCGCATGCATTGATCCTCTTTTTATAAAAGGGTGCAACTTATAGTATTAAACCAAGGCAGGGCCGTCGGAGGGTTCGGAATCAATGGGCGTGCCAGCGGGTATGTCTAAGCAGTAAAAGGTGCAGAAAATGATGGCACTGCTCGCTCAATCCTGGCAAACAATTGACCAAGAAAAGGCCCTTGGAGTTACTTTCGGCCCGTAAACGAGTAGGTATTACTGGTGCTCGCTGTCCCTGAAAGCCTGGAATAGCCCTAGCGTAACCAGCCCAATAAAACCGACCAGCGCCCAGCCTGGAATGCTGATGCCAAGGAGCGACCAAGCAACTTCAGCGCAACTGCCATCACCGACCAGAACCATTTGAATCACGTCCTGCATAGGAAACACATCCAGCAGATAATCGAGCCCTGGTCCACAAGAAGGTACTTGGTCCTCCGGCAGGCTTTGAAGATGGAGTTGTCGGATTGCGAGCGCGCCACCAACAGTAGAAGCCATCACTACCATCAGGCTGTAAACTTTGATGCCGACCCGTTGGGGGTTGTGCAGAGCAGCCACGATGGCGATCAATCCGGCTGTGATCACGGCCACTCGCTGGAATATACAGAGCGGGCAGGGTTCTAAGTGCATCATATGTTCCATATAGAGAGCGACCCCTATAAGGAACATGCAGCCGAAACCGATTATCCAGTTCAGGTTCCGTGTACTAGGTATGTATTCAGACATCAGTTTCTCATTCCTTGGCTGTTGGTGCTATTCGGATCGTTTATGACGGCGCCGGTAAATCTATGTCTTAGACCGCTGGCTACGGGAAAACCCTCTTCTACAGCGCTCCCATTATCTAATGTAATTGTTTCCAGTTATCACAAAACTCCATCAGCTCTGGGTAAAAAACAGAGAGGTCCTGCTGAAGATTGGGAAGTTCCTCTACACATTGTGTATAGGCCTCTATAAGAGGGTTTGCGTGTTTTAGTCTTCCTGAGAGATAGGTGAGTGATCGTTGCAAGAAATCTAGCCGGCCATAGTGTGCCAATGAATTGTGTTCTTGCATTCGCGACGCGTCCTGTCTTGCGGCGATCGGTAGCATGTCTTTGTGAGCTAACAATTTTTCAAGGGTGCTAGCAGAATAGGACTCAAGTGGCTCTTTGTAATATTGATGCCAGTCTTGCGCCAGCAAGTGATCATAGGCTATATCCGTGATGATGCCGGCGTATCGGCGGAATCTGGGATCTAATCGCGTGTAACTGTGTTTTACAACGAGATGTGAATCTGTGTAACGGTCGATCGCCCGATGGAGCCGAATTCCCCTCTCAATATCGGGGCTGAACCGGTTTTCTAGGCGTCCTTTAATATAGTCGCCAAGGAAGCCTCCCACCAACAGGCCGGTTTCTGGACCAGCCAGGGCGAAATGAGCCAGGTGATTCACCGACCACCCGCTAGGGGTTTGTATTCCTGGGCGATCGTCAGAAGATACTCGTCGAAGCTCAGCGTGTCTGAAGCCTTAATCGCGGCTTGGTCTTTGATGGACTTCTGGGCGAGTGTTTCGTATTTGTCTTTTAATTCTTTTGTAAATGGCTGAGATTTGAAATAGCGCTCATGCTCGAGCGTTTTATCCATGGCGAACCTGAAGAAGGGAACCTGGTTAGTTTGCATATCGCGCAGGATTGAACCGCTTGGCGTGAGCGCCGGGTTTTGCAGGCGGGCAACTTGGGCTGTGACGCTTTCCTGGTGCGAGTGAGAGGTATCTGTATCTAAGAGCGCCGCAGACTCTGCAATGTTCGACATTATCGTGCTACCCCACTCGCGCAGAGAAATGCTTTGGCCCTGGTCAATTAGCGATAGTTCGGGGTCACGTCCCTGGTAAACGGTTGCAGCACTATTTTCAATGACCTCACGACAGAGTTGATCGTCGTGCTCAGGGCTGTCGGATAACAGGCAAAAAAGAAGGAATGAATCCAGAAATTTAATTTGTTGCTCATCAATGCCAAGTGGCAGATATGGATTGACGTCGAGCAACCGCACTTCGATATACTGGACCCCTTGGTCTAACAGACAGGCCAGAAAATTCTCACCTTTACCCGGTACCCGTTTCGCCCTAATGGATGAATAAAACTCCGCTTCGGACTGCAGTATGTTGGTGTTGACCTGTCGGTACTCGTGATCAACCTGTAGGCCGATGTCTTTATACGGTGCGTGTTCAGTACAGATTGCATTGGCCAGTGTTGATACGTAGTTTTCAAGGCCGTTGTAACAGATCTCCATGTTCTCTGTCTGAGTATTACTTTGGTAACCCAGGTTGCCGCTTCTAAGAGAAGTGGCGTTTGGCAGGAAAGCAGTCGCTTCGTCGAAAGGTAGCAGTGAATGCTGTTTCCCTTTTAGGAAGGAATTGCAGACCGCAGGAGATGCGCCGAAAAGGTAGGTCAGTAACCATGAGTAGCGCCTGAAATTCCGCATCAGGTCGAAATACCGCCGATTACGAAATGCAGCGATAGTCTCCGTCGATTGCTCGGCGGTATGTAACCAATCCAGAAAGTTGTCCGGGAAAGAAAAGTTGTAATGAACTGCGCAGATGGTTTGCATCCCACGACCATAGCGATATCCCAGACCACTGCGATACGTTTTCTTCAGTTTGCCTAGATTGGACTCGCCGTAATACGCCAGAGGAATATCATCATCGGCCTTAAGGAGACACGGCATGCTGGCGGACCAAAGTAATTCGTCCTGTAGCCCTGAGTAAATATATCGATGCACCTCGTCTAGTTCATTCAGTGCCGCTGCAGGTGACTGGTGCACGGGGGTGATGAGCTCGAGCTGGGATTCTGAGAAATCGGTGGTCACCTTGGGGTGGGTCAGTTTGCCACCAAGAAAATCAGGGTGGGGAGTTGTCGCAAGGTTGCCCTGAGATGTCACCCGAAGCGCTTCTCTTTCGATACCGTGATTAAAAACGAGCAGGCTTGGATTCAGCTTGCTGGCTTTTTTTAGTGCTGAACTTAATGGTAAATGTATCGACTGCATTTTATGAGTTTAGTTTAGCTTAGAACTGGGATTAGTGATGCCATCATTGACTTTGAGCTTCCAGAGCTTTCGATGGGTTTGTGCGCGAGTGCTCTACTCGACTTCGTCAGGAACATCATGATGGGTTCCGTGGGTGACGACAAGCTCGGAGACGGGTCGGGAATACCAATGCTCCGATTGCAATGTCGGTGGGCGTTTCAAAGCCTTTTTGGCCAAAGTCGCTAGGTTGTGGTTCCAAGATTTATGATGCCTGTGAGAGGTGTCGCGATTATGCCAAATCTGAAGGGTTGTGGGGAATGTCGTTTACCGTTTCTGTAGGAATTTGTCATATTCCGGTTCTCATTTGTTCACTACCGGTTTTTATCACGGAACTGGTGAATCAGGCGCCGGTTTTTCTTTGTGGGTCGACCCTCAGACATAATATGAGCACCAGCAGCTTTTCGTTGTTCCGTTAGAAGTAATCTCTTTGTCTCACTTTCGGCGGTTTCTTCATACAAGCCCTGGGCAATGGTCGCAGACCCTCGTTTCTCCGAAACTTGTTGCACTATGATGATTTTTTCATCAAAACCCTGGGTAATGTTTAATATGTCCCCGGCGACGACCTCTTTACTGGGTTTGCACCGGTGCCCACCCAGGTGGATCTTGCCCCCGTCGATTGCTTCCTTGGATTTTGCCCTCGTTTTAAAAAATCGAGCTGCCCAAAGCCACTTGTCTAGTCTGACACCCGTCATGTGAATCCTTGTCGTATTAGAGCCCTCAGCGGCTCTAGTATAAACCGCGTTCATTCTATCCCAGTTGAGATTGATACTCGTATATTGTTCAATCCACCCTCAATGACAATGAGTATGCAATTTTGACTGAGTTGATAAAGGTAATGTGTGCCGTTGCACGCGACGCGGGCGCCGCCATTCTGCAGGTTTACGGTGACGAAGATTTTGGTGTGCAAATTAAGTTAGATGACTCCCCGCTGACGCGGGCAGATCTTGCCGCCCACAACATTATCGTGGACGGACTGCAGGCGAAGGCGCCGGGTATTCCCGTTTTGTCAGAGGAGTCTGATGGCATTAGCTTTGCCGAGCGATCCTCTTGGGACCGTTATTTCCTGGTTGATCCGCTGGACGGTACCAAGGAGTTTATCAATCGCAATGGTGAGTTCACCGTCAATATTGCGCTGATAGAAAAAGGCGTCCCCATGGCAGGGGTTGTGTTCGTTCCAGTGAAAGACGTCATGTACACGGGTGATCAGCACGAGGGGATGGCGACGGTTACACGGGGGGGGGAAACCCGGCCAATTCAAGTTAGAAAGCTGGACCGCGCCTCACTAACTGTCGTTGCCAGTCGCAGACACGGTGGCGAAGCGCTACAAGCGTGCCTTAGTGTTCTTAGAAAAAATTTCGACTCGATCGACACCGCTAACATGGGGAGCTCGCTGAAACTTTGCTTAATTGCGGAAGGAGCGGCGGATTTATATCCTAGGCTCGCGCCTACCTCGGAATGGGATACTGCGGCTGCGCAGGCAGTGGTGGAAGCTGCGGGTGGCAAAGTGGTAGATATCGAGTTGAAAGCGCTGAGATATAACACAAAAGACAACATTCTAAATCCGTTTTTCTACGTCATCGGTGATACTGAATTTGACTGGAACGGTGTTTTGTCGCGAGTGGTTGTGCCGCCTGAGTAACCAGAGCTCGCGCCATGGCAAGCTTCTAGATAATTGCAACATAAACGTTGTTAAGTTGTACGCAATTGGACGTAAAAGTTTGGTGGTCAGCCTTGCTAAAGGCTTAACGGAACGTGCTCGCAAGAGAGGGGGTGTTTTATAAAGAAGGCTGACATTATGTTGGTCTCGGCTAGCGAAGCTGTAAGCGCATCCATCCTGCCGAGGACAATACTGTATATACATACAGCTTCAGCTAGCGAGGTGAAACAATATACTCCCAGCCATTGCTAAATTAAAGGGTCGAAAAATGGAGGTTCCTGCGCCGCTATTGCCTTGACATTGAGCCTTCGCATCTAAGCTGCTGAATTCAGGAAAGAAAAGTTACCGAAATCGGCGAAAATGCCCGCCTGATTTTTTTTCATGATGGCTTTTCTTGTGTTTTGACTTGAAATCCACGTCTATAGGCCTCAGATAGCGTTATAGAAACGATAGGTGAAAATTGTCTTTGCCCTATAGCTTATTGTCGAACGTGGACTTGCAGGAGGTCAGTTCTTGAAAACAAGCGACGAAAGGACAGGTTTTTTTTTAAAAACCTGATTTATTGCGGTTCAGTTGTAGACATCCAACCTACGATAAAATGTATAATGTAGCTTCAGACCTTACCTGCTACGAGATTAGACGCACCGGGCGAACCGAGTGAACTGTCTATGATGTTACCTGGAGATATCGTTCATCAGAAACGAGGGTCGATTTATCACGTTCATTTGTCGCGTTGTAGTGTCCGCATACGAGTAGTAGGCGGCACTGCTAGGTACGGGATAAAAGACCACCCACTAAACATACGCTGTTTTTAACGGAGTTCACACCCTATGACTAATTCGAGTGAAGGTGATTTCGACACGATACTTGATGACGATAACCTTGAAGACACGACGGACGAACTTGATGCTTTGGAAGAACTGGCCGGCAAGAAAGAAAAGTCTGAGGACGAAGACGAGACTGAGGCAGAAGAATCGAAGCTGAAGGTCCTGATCGATACTGGAAAAGAGCAGGGCTATCTCACTTACGACCAGTTGACTGAAGCGCTGCCTGAAAGTATTGAAGAAACCGACGAGTTCGAAAGCATTGTTTTAATGTTCGAAGAGATGGGTGTTTCTGTTTACGAAGCGGCACCCGATCCTGCCTCGCTGAAGGCGGCATCGGATGATATAGCCGAGAATGAAGATCAAACCATTGGTGGCATTGAAAGTGTTGTTGGCAAGACGATGGACCCTGTCCGTATGTATATGCGTGAGATGGGAACAGTGCCTCTGTTAACGCGTGCCGGTGAAATTGAAATCGCCAATTGAAATCGCCAAACGAATTGAAGACGGCATCCGTGAAACGATGTCGATCATGGCAGGTTACCCGGGGACCGTAGAATATGTCCTGGCTGTCTACGAAGAAGTGATGGAAGACGAAGGGGAGGTTTCTGCCGTCATTTCAGGGTTTCTTGACCCGGAAGACATCATTCCAGATATGTCCCTGATCGCTGAGGCGAAATCCAGTGGCAACTATGAAGCTGGTGAAGACGACAATACGGGTAAGCTTGATCATGATCTTGGGCATCTTAGATTCAAGATCTTGGATAAGGCCTACCGAGCTTATGACCGGGCCAGGACTAAGGATGGCCGGTTAGACCCAAAGACAGTCAAGGCCCAGGGGAAAATGGCTGACGCATTCAGCCTGTTTAAACTGGTACCCGCGGTAATGGATCCGATACTGGACCTGGTTCGTCGTGATATGCAGTTAATCAGGGATCAGGAAAAATCGATTCGTGACTTGTGTGTTCGAAAGAGCAAAATGCCAAGGGATGTGTTCCTTAAGAACTATGTCGGGAATGAGACCAGTGTCGAGTGGATCGACGACATGATAGAAAATATGCCGGAAATTGCAGAGAAGTTACAAAAAGTAAGAGTCTCTGTTCGTCACGGTAACAAGTTGATCAAACGCATATCGACTCGAACGGATATGAGCATTTCAGAAATCAAGGACCTTAACCGTCGGTTGTTCCTTGCGGTCGGCAACACTCGGGCCGCCAAGAAGGACATGATTGAGGCGAATCTCAGGCTGGTCATTTCGATAGCCAAGAAGTACACCAACCGTGGACTGCATTTCCTTGATTTAATTCAGGAAGGCAACATTGGTTTGATGAAGGCTGTCGACAAGTTTGAGTACCGTCGTGGATTCAAGTTCTCTACCTACGCTACGTGGTGGATCAGGCAGGCGATTACCCGTTCTATCTCGGATCTCGCGCGAACGATCCGAGTACCAGTGCATATGATGGAAACGGTGAACAAGCTTAATCGATTGACTCGACAACTGATCCAGGAGCTCGGGCGGTCACCCACCATCGAGGAGCTGTCCAAGAGAATGGACTTGCCGGAAGACAAAGTCCTGAAGGCCCTCGATGTAGCGAAGCAGCCTATTTCACTGGAAACCCCCGTTGGTGACGATGACGACTCCACCATGTGGAATCTCGTGAGTGACACCACTGCTGAATCCCCGATGGATCACGCAACGGAAGCAGGTCTGAAAGAGACCACGACCAACGTGTTGACCGCTTTGACGGACCGTGAGGCCAAAGTGCTAAGGATGCGGTTTGGTATTGATATGAATACGGATCATACCCTTGAAGAAGTGGGCCGTCAGTTTTCGGTAACGCGTGAGCGTATTCGACAAATTGAAGCCAAGGCGCTTCGTAAGCTCAGGCATCCCTCTAGATCTGAACAGCTTAAAAGCTTCATTGAAGGGTGATATTTTCGGGGGTCAGCTCTGACCCCCTTCCACCACTTTCTTCCCGCCACTTTCTTGTTGCTTTTTTCTGTTTTTTTTCTATCTTTTTTCCTCCCTCTTTTTCCTGAGACTACTAATCTCCGCCAGAAAGCAATGTTAAGCTTCGTTCGGAGGGGCGTTGCCGTTCCTGCTAAGCTACCAAGCGACGGGTCGTCCTTGTCGTCAGTAACGAAACGATGCGATGCCCGTCTAAAGCGCCTGTGAGTTGCTTGAAAAGCACCCAGATTAGTATTTCAAATTCAATAGGACCGGGAGCTAGCCCTAATGGAAAAGATGAAGAAACTTTTTGCAGGACGTCCGCATTGGATGAACGCACTGATGATTTTTTGTGCCTACATGACGTTTATTTACATGCCGTTTGATCTGTTTTATAAACCAGTCGACCAGGATGCTGAAGTTTGGTTTGGCTACATGCTTCATGGCTGGGCCGCCAAGGCAACTGAACCCTTGCACTGGTTGATCTACGGGGCCGGATTTTTTGGTTTCCTTAAAATGAAACAATGGATGTTTCCCTGGGCCGCGCTTTATGTCGCGCAGGTCGCTATCGGCATGGCTGTCTGGCCTTGGCTTTACAGCGAAACCGCGTGGTGGATGGGCGCGCTGGTAGGCCTTCCGTTTGCAGCACTGGCCGTCATGCTCTTTCGAGCGAAAAGCCAGTTTGATGGTATGGTGTTTAGAACCATTGATGCCGAAAAACAAGACAATGCATTGCCAAATTAAGGAAGAATCGAGGAGAGAGGTAGATGGATAGCTTTAAAGGGAAGATAGCAGTTGTGACCGGTGGCGGTACTGGGATGGGAAGGGAACTCTGCCTGCAACTGGTCAAGGAAGGGTGCAATGTCGCGACCTGTGACTTGCTGATGGAGAACCTGGAAGAAACAAAAGCGCTGTGTCAGGAAGTAAATCCCGACATCCAGGTGACGCTTCATGAATGTGACGTTTCCAGTGAAGAAGCAATGAACCACTTCCGGGATGAAGTAACTGCTGCTCACGGTGACAAGATTAATTTGTTATTTAACAATGCCGGTATTGGCGGCGGCGGCAGTTTTGTTAATCCCGATGACAGAGCTGACTGGGAAAGAACCTTCAATGTCTGTTGGTATGGCGTCTACTATGGTTGCAGGGCTTTTATGGAATCGTTAATAAACGCTGATGAATCACACATCGTTAATACGAGCAGCATCAATGGCTTCTGGGCTTCCCTGGGCCCAAACACGCCGCATAGCGCTTACTGTTCTGCCAAGTTTGCCGTAAAAGGGTTCAGTGAAGCGCTGGTTACCGACCTTAGGATGAATGCGCCCCACGTAGGTGTCAGCGTTGTTATGCCGGGTCACATTGGTACTTCCATTGCAATCAATTCAGGGAGAGTTCTCGGACGACCTGCGGCGCTTGATATGAGTGAAGACGACATCAAAGACATACGCGAGCGAATGATGAGCTCAGGCGGAGAGATGTCAGAAGTAGTGATGAACCTGTCTGATGATCAGATCCGTGAGTTCATGCACCAAAGAGGAATCGCGTTTCGTGATAATGCCCCGACCAGTGCCGGAGAGGCAGCGACGATCATCTTGGGTGGGGTTAAGGCCGGTAAATGGCGAATTCTTGTTGGTGAGGATGCCCATCGGCTGGATGAGCGAGTTCGAGCCAATCCGGAATCTGCTTATGAGATTTCTTTCATAGAGGCCACCCAGGATGCTGGCGACCTAGTGGATTTAATTGGTACCACTGAGCAATAGCCTTGCCTGAGCTCGAACGATGATGGCCTGAATCTCTCCGCCAGAACCGTTGGCTCAGTTTTTCGGGCTTTACGCGCTTTCAGGAGCAGCAACGACGTTCATAGCGCCGCTGCTGGTGCGGTTTTTACAGATTTCTATGAGAGTCAGCGGGCGGGGTTTGCGTTGCTAGTCGGTCTGTTCGTGGTGGGGTTTGTGATGATGGTTCTTGTGAAAGAAGAACAGGCCACCAAGTTGGAAATCTAATCTTAATGAGATGAAGTGTGTTTATAAGGACGTCAATAGTTTTTTGAGTCGTTTCCTGGTTTCTTTGTTGGGGTTCATGGAAAGTCCTAGCGTAGCTTCCTTTTTGGCCGCTTCAAGGTTCCCTAGTTCTGCGTTGGCATGGGCCAGGATAAGGTAAGCGGCTGTCACATCGGGGTCCCACCAGCGTTTCTCGCGGCGCTGGAACTGCTGGACGGAAGACATCGCTTTTTCATACTGCTCAGTCCCCATAAAAAACTGCGCCAGCGAAAAGTAAGGTCCGGCTCGGTTCATCAAGCTAGCGGCTTCCTGGAAAGCGGCCTCTGCGCCCACGGTATCTTTTCCCTTGTTAAGCAACAGGCCTTTCGCCATGGCGCCATAGCCCTTGTCTAGCTGTTCGATTTCGTTCATCTGCTCCGTTGCAATCTCCATGTCACCACCCGCTATCCCCGGTGCGCTCGCATAGTAAGCGAAGATCGCGTAACGGGAATCCAGGTTCCCGGAATCCGCGGCAACGGAAGCTTTCCATGACGACAGCGCCTTGTTCGCCATGCCGACTTTTTTAAAAATATTGACCTCATTAATGAGGGCGAGGTACACCAGGCCGGAAAGGTAGTAGGCCTCGCTATCATTTGGATGCTGCGGATGAAAGTCCTCAAGGGTATCTGAGGCGTCATCGAAATCACCAGCTTGATATTGCACCCTTGCAAGATGAAAAAAGACATCACGGTCCTGTTGTTTCTTGGATAGTTTGCTCAGGGTTTTTATTGCTTGATCGTAGTGGCGTTCGTCGGCGGCTTTTAAAGCAGTAATCAGCGTGTCGTTAGCGAAAACAGGATTGGCGAGCACCCAGCAAGCTATCAATGTTGTGAAAGATTTTATTAGCATAAGGTATTTGGGCTAAGTTTCTTTAAAGCGCAGATAGGATTAAAACTTAAGTCACGGCTGATTCCCAGCCTCTATCATGGCTCTGATTAAGTGTTTATCTTTTCCCTAAGGCGCGGATGGCGAAATTGACCGGTTTCAGCCTGGGGCAACCACTTGCGGTTCCGATGCGCTTGGCGGCGACTTCGCTGGGCTGTTAGCCACCGCAAACATAGATCCAAACTGTGAAAACCTTGGTGGGGCTAGAACAACTGTTCTGAACATCCCATTGTCCGATCAGTGGGTCACTGGATAATGCTGACCCAGTTATAGGGGGCTTCTGTAGGTTCCAGTACAAAGTGCTCGACAACCTGAGTTGATGAGTGAGCACCTTTAGCATCCGAACCGACGTTTTCATTGTCCGCGAGGGTGTCGTGCAGATCGCTTCAGCGCAAGAAACTCGAGCCTTTCTGCAGATATAGCCGAATAGGTGTCATCACCGACTCGAATCAGTTCACTTGTCGTGAGATGATCGAAACCTGTTATCGGAATATAAACGTCAAGGAAGCGACTATGAAATCTCCTATTTGTGAAAAACTCGGTATCGAATTCCCGTTGATTGCCTTTACTCACTGCCGCGATGTTGTTGTTGAAGTGTCCAAGGCTGGCGGTATGGGTGTTTTGGGCGCCGCAGGTTTCGGGCCAAAACAGTTGGAAATAGAACTTGCGTGGATCGACGAGCATATCGATGGCAGGCCTTATGGCCTGGATCTAATAGTTCCAACCAGTATGGCGAACAAAGACGAATCCCAATCTCCAGAAGAAGTCAGCGCTATGGTGCCGGATGAACACAAGAACTTCGCAGCGGGTGTCCTGGCAAGGCACAATGTTGATACCACTGATGTGTACGAAGGGGTGTCACGTGGTCATGGTGGCTTTCTTGGAGAAAAGCGTGCAGAGGGCATTATGGATGTTGCGTTTGCTCATCCCATAAGCCTGATTGTTAATGCGCTGGGCGTTCCACCAGCCTACATGCTGCAGATGGCGAAAGAGAAAGGGGTGCTCTGTGGTGCGCTTGTTGGTGCCAAGCATCATGCGATCAAACAGGCGGAAGCTGGTGTGGATATTTTGATCGTGTCGGGTACAGAAGCAGGTGGGCATTGTGGTGAAGTTTCCACGATGGTGCTAGTACCTGAAGTTTCAGCGGCCGTCGCGGTCTACCCTGATGTTTCTGTGCTGGCGGCAGGTGGCATCGTCACCGGACGTCAGATGGCGGCTGCCATGGCGATGGGCGCGCACGGGGCGTGGACGGGTTCCGTCTGGTTAACCACTCAAGAGGCGGAGACGTCACCCATTATCAAGGAAAAATTACTCTCAGCTGGCTCCAGCCAAACGATTCGAACAAAGAGTCGTACCGGGAAATATTCAAGGCAGGTTCGATCGCCCTGGACTGATGCATGGGAAAGTGCAGAGGCGCCAGAGCCATTACCGATGCCACTCCAATCTTTGGTGAGTGAACCTGCATTAAATAAGATCGTTAAACTCGCGGAAGCCGGTCACCAGGGCGCGAAGCAACTGGCGACCTACTGGGTGGGTCAGGGGGTTGGCATGATGAATCAAAGCTTGTCTGCAAAACAGGTGGTGTACGATTTCATGGAGGATTTTCTGGCGGCCAATGAAAGACTACAAGGTTTTATTGATGACTGATCATGACATAGCAACGGAAATTGTTTTTGAGGATGAAGCGGTCCGAGTTTGGAACCAGGTTGTGCGAGGTGGAGAAGATATTCCAAAACACGAACACAAGCATGACTATTTTTTGCTAAACATCTCGGGAGAGGGGCCAATTCATGTTCAGTTTCACGATGGAACAGGAGGCTCCCTTGGGGAAAAGTTTGAGTTTTTCCCCAAGCCAGGTTCTTCTGATTTTATTAAGAAGGGTCATATTGAAACTGCCCACAATGCTGGCGGTGATTATCATGCTGTTTTGGTTGAGCTAAAGAAGCGTTAGGCAATAGAAAGGACTGTCTGTTATGAGCAAAATTGTACTAGTGACTGGTGGCGCGAGGGGGATAGGTCTTGGTATTGTGCATGCGTTTGCGGCGGCTGGGCATCGGGTAATGATTGCCGACCTCGGGCACACCGACGCAGACTGGAATTACACGCTTGCGGATGCTGACGAGGTTAAAGCAGCACTAAAAAAAGAAGCCGCAGTGGGCGAGGTTGATGCCTGCGAGGTGGACGTTACTAACTTCGAGAGCTGTCAGAAAGCCGTAGCAGCGACGGTGGAACGCTTTGGCGGGCTGGATATCCTTGTTAACAATGCCGGTGTTCTTGGTACCGGGCCAATTTCGGAGTTTGATGAAGGCGAGTGGGACAAGATCTTCGCGGTCAACACCAAGGGTATTTTTCTCATGTCAAAAGCAGCTCTGGAAGCACTCAAGACTTCTGGTGATGGAGCAATCGTGAACACCGCATCGATAGCGGGCAAAGAGGGTAATGCGAACATGTCCGCTTATTGTGGAAGCAAGTTCGCCGCGATTGGCATCACGCAGTCCCTGGCATTAGAGCTCGCTCCGTTTAACATCACCGTGAATGCAATCTGCCCCGGTATTGTCGGTACCGCGATGTGGCTGGAGCACCTGATTCCGTCGAACAGCACCGATCAAAACGAGAAAAACGAGAATTTCGAGAAGGCCGTCATCAAGAGAATTCCGCTTGGCCGTCCACAGACGACAGAGGATATGGGCCAGGCGGCCCTTTACCTGGCGACAGCTAGGAATGTCTCCGGCATTGCCTTGACCGTCGCCGGAGGGATGACTATGTCATAACGGGAAGTGTCATAACGGGAAGTGTCATAAAAGAAAAGGCCTTGAATATCGCCACACTAGCTTAAAACGAGCTATGTTGCTGGAAGGTTCTTGGTGGTCCTTGCGTCGATAAAGCGTCAATGGTGCAACCCATCTTCTGCCCTACATAGCGACCAGCCAGAGAATTTTAAAGGCAACCTCGGGTACTAATATTGGGTTGCATGATAGGATGTTCGCTCTTGATAAACAGGGCAGTAACACAATGAGTAGCCCCATAGAAATACCGCTTAGTGATGGAAAAGGCACTATTCGCGGTCACTGTGATGACAAGTTCCGTAGCGTACTGGACGCATTCATTGTCAATTTTGAAGATCGGGAAGAGCAAGGCGCGTCCGTTTGTTTTAATGTTGAAGGGGAGACTGTCGTTAATCTCTGGGGTGGGCAAATGCATCCCCGCCAGGCATCAGAGTGGCAGGAAGACACCATGAGCGTTGTGCATTCGGTCACTAAGGCTGCCGTTTCAATTTGTGCGCATATTCTTATCTGTGAAGGAAAACTCGACTTACAGGCAAAAGTGTCTGATTACTGGCCTGAATTCAGCCAGCAGAGCAAAGAAGACGTCACTGTCGCTATGATGCTCAATCACTCTGCAGGCCTTGCCGCTATCCGCAGACCGATTAGGGAAGGCGGCTTTTTAGACTGGGATTACATGGTACAACGGTTGGCCGAAGAAGAGCCACTATGGAAGCCGGGTACTCGAAACGGTTACCACATGTCGACGTTTGGCTGGACGGTTGGAGAGCTAGTCAGGCGCACCTCTGGTCTTTCGTTAGGCGATTATTTTCGAACGCGTGTCGCGGAGCCCTTGGGTCTGGATTTTCACATTGGTCTGCCTGAATCAGAACATCACCGCGTCTCAAGAATCCTGCGTTGGACACCTAAAAAAGGGGAGCTAGTTTCACCCTACACCGTTGCGCTTATGCAGAGCAAAGAGTCGTTGCAATACATTGCGCTGCTCAATAATGGAAAATTTAAGACAGACGCCCCTGAAAGTTATCTATGCCAGTACGGAGCAGGAGGGGGTATTGCCAATGGAAAGGGGATGGCGGGAATGTTCAAACCCTTTGCCAATGGCGGCGAGGGCTTTGTTGACAAGGTTGGCCTTGAGCGTATGCAGGCAGCCTCTGTGATTACCCATGAAGATTTGACACTGGTTTCACCTACGAAATTTAGTTTGGGTTTTATGCTTAGTATGGATAACCGGCACCGCGAGTCGGGTGCGCTAGAAACCATTATCATGGGAAAGCACGCCTTTGGACATGCGGGTGCTGGTGGCAGTGTCGGTTTTGCTGATACTGAATGTCACCTTGGTTTCGGATACAGCATGAACAAGATGGGTGCAGGCATTTTGCTGAATGAAAGAGGGCAATCTCTAGTCGATGAAACCTATCGTTGCCTTGGTTACAGCACTAACGAACCCGGTTATTGGATAAAGTAAACCCGGGTGCCCGATCAAAGCTCCAGGCCGCGGATGGGCAAACCGGCGGCTTCATAGCATCGGTCGATGACGGTCATCTGTGCAACAGCATCGTCTCCATCAGTCCATAGAGGCTCGTTTTTTTCTACAGCAGCGATAAAGGCATCCAACTGGTAAGCGTAGGTAGGCCTGCGATCAACCGTCTCGTGGTTTGTCTGGCCATTGACGTTTAGCGTCAAAAGGTGCCCCATTTGTGGCGCAACAACGTTATCGACCCGCATTTCTCCCTTGCTTCCCCTGACCGTCACTTCTGCCTTAAAGGATGCTGACGCCCGCATATCGGCTGATGTAGTAATGGCAATGTTCCCGGCTTCCATTTTTGTTTCCAAAAACAGGTCAACCTGGGGTGGACCAACTTCTGCGATCGCCGCAACAACTTTAGGCTCCGTACCCGCCAAGTGTCGAACCCAGGAAATGGGATAGCAGCCTATATCCATGGTGACGCCCCCACCCAGGAGATAGTTCATCCGAATGTTATCCGGGTCTGTCACGGGGATATGAAAGCCGGCGTCAATGGACTCTATAACCCCGAGCTCTCCACTATCGACTATATTTTTCATTCGCGCGAACAGAGGGTGATATCGATAATGAAATGCATCCATCAAGACCAGGCCCTGGTCTTTAGCGACTTGATTCATCTCCCTTGCTTCTTTTGCGTTACACGCAAGAGATTTCTCGCATAGGACATGCTTGCCTGCCTTTAAAGCGGCGATGGTCCAGGGATGATGCGCTGAAATATGAAGGGGGTTGTACAGAGCGTTGATTTTTTCGTGGTTAACGACATCAGAATAGCTAGCGCAGACCGTGCCTATGTGGTGCGCAGATGCGAAGGTTTCAGCCTTATTCCTGTCTCGAGCGGCGATAACAGAGACTCGTGCAAGTGGTTCATTCATGCATGGGTAGATTAATGCTGCAGGAGTAATCTGGGCTGCGCCTAGTACGCCGAATCGAATCATGTTTGTGGCTTATCTTTAGAGGAGAAATGACACTCTTAGTTTACACGTGCCTTGCGAACTGGGGTTACTCGTGTAACTTTACCGGATGTTAAAAAGTTCTATTGAAGAATCACGGCTCGCTGCCGCCAAGCTTTCGCTTGGGTCTCTGCTTCCCTCAGAAGTATGGCATACAGGCTTGCCACCTGGGGCGAGCCCTCATCAGATTGGGGATCAACTTTGGTCAAGCGCCTTTGGTAAGGATCAATTTGATGACCGGCCGCTCTACTGGCAACGCCTCATACTATCTCGACATCTGCGGCGACTTGGCGCTGAACCTTCGGATTTGTTGGCGTTTGAGCTGGCAAGCCGCGGCATGCTGGACAATCAATTTTCACAGCATGCAAGCTACCGTGTACTGGTGACGGGCTTCGACCCGTTTCATCTGGACGATCACATAGAACAAGGGAATCCCTCCGCTGTGATTGCGCTCCAACATCAATGCCAACAGATAGTGTTAGGTGCTGGAACGGCTGAGATTCGTTCGATGATATTTCCAGTGCGTTATAAAGACTTTAATGAGTTTCTGGTTGAAAGAGTTCTTGCAACCTTTAGCGATAAAGTGGATCTAGTGATCACCGTCAGTATGGGTCGAGCGGGCTTTGACCTGGAGCGATTCCCAGGCAGGCGGCGATCTGTATCGACAAGAGATAATGTCAGGCAGGTAGGTGGTGGGTCGGCGGAAAAACCTTTTGTCCCGCCACATCTTGCAGGCCCAGAGTTTGTCGAATTTTCGTTACCCGCCGGTGAGATGAAGCATTGTGTCGGCGATTTTCCAGTTAACGACAACAGACTGGTCACAACGCTAGAGCAGGGAGCGTTTGAGGCAGAGAGCCTGGCGGCGCTTGAGTCTGAAACCGCTGTCCTTGGTAGCGGTGGTGGATACCTATCTAATGAGATTGCGTACAGGGTGATCCGGTATATTCAGGAAACCGGTGCTGCCACGTTAACAGGTCACATCCATACACCGGGCATGCAGGGCTATGACGAGTGTCTAGTGCAGAAAATCAGTACGCAGTGCGCAGGTTTAATAGCGTCTGCGATTCAGAGCCTCAACCGTTAGAAACATCCCGCCTATCTTTCCCTACTGCAGTGCAGTCGTGGGCGTTGGTCTTAGTGGTTGATAGCGCTCAACCTTTAAGTCTTGCAATTTTTCAGTGCAAACAAAAACGCCCGAATAAATCGGGCGTTTTTTGTAGAGCCTGCTAGACGGCTACTTCGGTGCTGGTAGAACAGGTGCACCTGTTCCGCCCGCAAACTCTGCCCCTGGTTCGATGCCGAGTAGAATTTTTCCGAGATCTTCATAAAGTGGATGCGCTACCCATCTATGGGTTGCTGCACCGTGAGAATCCCTGAGCTTTCTTTCTAGCGGGCTGAACGTTCGCATGCCTGTTGTACCTGCTGTGTTGTGTAACAGATCGACGACTTTCATACATTCGTTCGCCGCGTGTGTGCAGGCTAGTCGAGCGTCTTGCGTCGTCTTGGCGCCAGGAAGGTCAGAGTTTCCGGTGAGTTCATCTTCGACCGCGGTCATTGATTCCATTAGCCATGCCCGAGATGCTCGGTAGGTAGCCTCGGCAACACCCATCCGGTACTGAGCAATGCCCCTGTTAGCAAGAGAAGCAGAGGTCAACATGGGAATCTTGTTCTTGGCGATGTCAGCGAACACTTCAAGTGCGCCTTTCGCGATGCCTACGGCGATAGCCGCCTTGTTGTAAGCCAAACGCAGCGCTGTCGGCATGCGGTAAACAGGACTTGGATAGTGTGCTGGTACGGTCCAGAGATCTATGCCGGTATATTTGGCAGGAACAATTGCGCCATCGACTTTGACATCGTCTGAGCCGGAGCCTCGCATACCTGCGACATCCCAGGTACGAACAATCTCAAACTGATCTTTAGGAATGAACCACATTTTGAAGATTGGCATGCCGTTATCATCGGTTTCCAACTCATCACCTTTCATCAGTGGTGCGCCCATAAAACAAAAATCAGCATTATGACAGCCGGAAATAAAAGTTGATTGACCCCAGACCTTAACGCTGCCGTCGGCTTGGCGCTCCGCACGGGGGGGTATGCTGCCTGGGCCGCCTCCACCGCACATGACAACCTTAGGGTTATCCAGGTAAATCTCTTTGGCCAGATCAGGATCCATGCCACCAACTGCCATGGCATTGATCTCGGAGCCCAGCATGACATTCCATGCAACGGAGGCATCAATAGCAGCCATATGCTCCAGGATCTCTATTGTTTCCATTGAGGTGGCATTGTCACCGCCCATCTCAGTAGGCAGCGCGAAGCGAAAAAACCCTTCATCAACTAACTTGGTAATGATCCATTCCGGGAGCTTTTTGAGTTCCTGTGCTTCATCTCCTGCTTTTAGTATGTCGTCGCGGAGTTCTTCAATTTTTTGTAGTCGTGCCGTGTGGACTTCTCTTGGCATTGATCGGCCTTATTCCTTGTTCTAGTGAAGCACAGTGTAGGCAGAAGGACGGGCAAAAGAAAAGCCTATCCGCTGATTGATTAAGCGGGATCAATCAATGAAATAAGTGTGTATAGGAAATGTCTAAGCAGACGCCCTTATCGGCTCGAATCGTCGCTTTTTTGGGCCATGAAGTATTTGGGTGCAGCTTATTGAGGCATAGATTGTGTTTATGGGCCGGTCTTTGTGCATTTCGTAGATTGAAATGGCATTATTCGCCCTCGATTTAGCATGCGGATTGACTGCAGGAGAAAAACATGGATTTGAACGGCAAAACGATTGTCATCACAGGTGGCGGACAGGGTCTAGGTCGCGCAATGGCGATTGTCATGGCAAAAGAAGGCGCCAATCTGGCCCTCATCGATCTGAACGAGGAGCCCTTGGCGGAAGCAGTGCAGTTGTGTAAAGACGCAGGCGGCGATGCAAAGTCATACAAGGCCAATGTTGCCAAAGAAGATGATGTGATTGCGGCTTTTGACGCGATCGAAGCCGACTTTGGTGAGGTTCATGGATTAATCAACAATGCTGGTATCCTGCGGGATGGCCTGATGATTAAGTTCAAGGATGGCAAGATTGAAAAGCGGATGTCGCTCGCTGAATGGCAGGCTGTCATTGATGTAAATCTGACGGGTGTTTTCCTCTGTGGGCGCGAGGCTGCCTCCAGGATGATTGAGAAAGGCGTTGCCGGATGTATTATTAATATTTCCAGCATCAGCAGGTCCGGAAACATGGGCCAGACTAACTACTCAGCGGCAAAAGCAGGGGTGGCTGCGATGGCGACTGTCTGGGCGAAGGAATTGGCTCGCTACGGCATCCGCGCGGCGGCGATAGCCCCAGGATTTATCGCAACAGAAATGGTTGCTAGCATGAAGCCGGAAGCGTTGGAGAAAATGGCTGCGGGTATTCCCCTCAGGCGTCTTGGCCAACCGGAAGAAGTAGCTCATACCGCGAAGTACATTTTCGAAAATGAGTATTTGAGCGGCCGGGTTATTGAACTCGACGCAGGATTGCGTTTGTAATACGAGCGGTTATCTTGTTTTAGGAGCACGCCACCCTTTCTCCGTCATGTGCGCGCACCAGGTGAGTCGATATGACGCAGAGAGGGAGCTTTGAAATGTCAGCCAGTCAGGTTACTGCCGCTGATAAGCGGGTTTCTGCTGGCGATTACCGAATGACTTTATAGGCGGCGATTCACCATCGGACGCAGTTCTGGAGCCAACAATAGGGTTTCTTTAACTGGCCCTCGGACCCTCCCAAAGGGACCCTCCCAAAGGGACCCTCCCAAAGAGACCCTCCAGAAAAGACGCTTCCGCGGGCGCGCGCCTGGATGCGACGGCGAAATTATGACTTTTCGGTTATTAATCCGTCCACGAAATCTGTCACAAACATGCCTGCCATCATGGCCACGCAAAAGTAGATAATATCGACATTCAAGTAAGCAAGGGAAGCAATGGCAGGGCCGGGACAAAGTCCTACAAGGCCCCAACCAATTCCGAACAATGCGGCGCCCGTCAGTAGACGACCATCAATGTCGGTTCTCGTGGGTAACCTAAATATATCAGCAAAGAGTGGCGCCCTAATCTTCCCCAGACCAAACTGGAAGAAGGGCAGGGTTACGAGGATTCCGCCGATCATCACAAATGCCAGCGTTGGATTCCAGTCACCGAACAGGTCAAGAAAGCCAATAACGTTGTTGACATCTGTCATGCCAGACAACGCAAGGCCAAACCCAAAAAGCACGCCGCTCAACAGTGCCATCGATAGTTTCATGTGGCACCTCCGTGCAGGCGGGTGTAGACGGTAATAAAACCGAACAACATAAAAGTGCAGGTAGCAATGATCGACCTTAGTGATAATCGGCCTATTCCGCATATACCGTGGCCGCTGGTACAACCGCTGCCCAGTTTGGTGCCCACCCCAACAATGAAACCTCCGGCAAGCAGCAATGGCATAGGTACGTCGAATGCTGGGATTGGGCGATCTGAATTAACGTGAAACAGGAAGGCACCAAGCACGAGGCCCGCAATAAACAAGATCGCCCAGAGGTTTTCGACATGATTCTTGGCGGCAGAGAAGACAATGCCACTGATTCCGCCAATTCGCCCTAGCGTGATCATCAAGAAAACCGTGGCTAAGCCAATGCAGATACCACCTGCCAGTGCCATGACAAAAGCGTCAGGCATCTTTATTCTCCATATGCGCTGTTATTGAAACGAAGCATCTTACCTGACCCAGCATGTCGATGTTGACGATCCTGAAGCCCAATATTTCCATTGATGACGACCAGTGATATGCCTGCTGGCTCTGTCTTGGGCTCGTCGTAAGTCGCCAGGTCCTTTACGGTAGCGGCATCAAACATCACCAAGTCAGCCCAGTAACCTTCTTTTACCTGACCGCGATTCTCTATCCCAAATACCTGCGCAGACAGTGAAGTCATCCGCCTTACTGCCTCTGGTAGCGTCAATACGCCATCTTCACGCACGTACTTGGCCAGAATGCGTGGGAAAGTTCCAAATAACCTGGGATGCGGTTTACCTTTTAGGTCCGGAATGCCATCTGATCCGACCATCATGTCCTTATGGGCCAGGTTGGTGGCGATATCCTGCTCGTCGATGATGAACTGGATGCAGATGGTACGGTCTCCCTTCGGCGCTGTGAGGATGGTGAGCGTCAGGTCACAGATATCGATCTGTTGCTGAGCGGCAATATCTTTTAACATCTTGCCCTCGTACGCTCGAAAAGCCGGGCAACTGGCGATACGAATGACTTCGGCCAGTTCGCGGCTGATGTTATCAAGATTAAAGTACTCGATCATTCTGCCGCTACCGGCAGTGTAGGGGTATACATCGAGCGTGACGGGTTGTCCTGCCGCTAGCGCTGCGTCAATTTTTGCGAGTGAATCTCCGACCTTGCCCCAGTTCGCTGGGCCCGCTGACTTGTGGTGGGAGATGTGCAGGTGAACATCTGATTCACGGCCTATCCTAAGTGCTTCATCAACCGCTTCAAGTAAGTCGTCGCCTTCGTTGCGCATATGGGTCGTGTAAAGCGCATCAAATTCGTTGGCAGCACTCGCAAGGGCGATGATTTCCTCGGTATCGCTCCAGCGGCCCGGTCTATAGATCAGTCCAGTTGAAAAACCACAGGCACCTTGCTCAAGTGCTTTGCTGACATGCGATTTCATGGCGCTTAGTTCGCCGGCGCTGGGGGCCCGCTTTTCCATGCCCATCACCAAGGTTCGAACGGTGTTATGCCCGACCAGCATCATGTTGTTGATACCAGGTTTTCTATCCAGCGCCGCCTCGAAGTACCCCTCCAAATCTGTAAATGAACCCTCAAGGCCGGCGAGTATGCCACCGCTCGCGCGGCTTGGGTCAACTGACGGGTCGATTGGCACCGCGCTGAAACCGCAGTTACCGGCGACCACGGTAGTTACCCCCTGTGCCAGCTTAAACTCCATACCCGGATGGCGAAAAAAAGCACCATCGTCATGGGAGTGTGTGTCGATAAAGCCAGGGGCCAGGTACTGGCCCTTTCCGTCAACCTCCTCCTTGCCGGACCCGGCGCTACCAACTTCTGTAATCCTTCCATTTTTAACGCCGACGTCACCGGTGAAGGCTTGTCCGCCAAGCCCATCAAGAATTTGGACGTTTCTGATCGTAATGTCATTCATAGGCTGTCCTGTTCGCGCTATTGGTAGTGTTCAGGCTGTGTTCGTAGCCATTCGCCAATCATCTCACCAATCATGATGCAGGTAAGGTTGGTGTTTGCCCTTGGTACGAACGGCATGATGGAAGCGTCAGCCACCACCAGATGATCAAACCGGTGAGCGCGACCGTACTGGTCGACCACTGACATTGGGTCTTTTACATCACCCATTTTCACCGTGCCGCACGGATGATAACCGCTCGCGGAGAATCGTCGACAGAGTTTTGACAGTGATTCATCATCGATACCCCGAGCGGGATCGGGGAACGTAATTGATTTGATCATTTCCTTAAGTGCCCCTTTCCTGGTGAACATGAGCGTATCTTTCATGCAGGCTACCAGCCTCCGGGTGTCGCGATTGTCTTCACAGAACCGGTTGTCAACGATTGGCGCGTCAAATGGATCAGCGGAGCGCAGCCTTAATTCGCCGCGGCCGTACTGGTATTCAAGAACGGCGGCGATGCTGAAGAGGGCCGGACCACCAGGTCGACCTGCAAAACTGATTTGTTCTATCTGTAAGTCGTTTCGTTTGTCTGAGCCTTCGGCGGTATAACGTAATATAGTCTGAATGATGGGTTGGTCGTGGTTGATTATCGAAGGATCATTCACTTCGCACACGACACTAAGAGCCGGATGGTCGCAAAGATTCTGACCGACCCCGGGCTCGTCGCCGACAACGTCTATATTAAATGACGCCAGGGATGCTTTCGGGCCAATGCCTGAATGCATTAGAATTTTTGGTGACATGAGTGCGCCCGCGGAAAGTACAACAAGGCCCGCGTTAAGCTTTTCAGTCGAACCATCGGCGTTTTGTACCTCAACCCCGGTTGCTTTGCTGCCATCAAAAAGGATGCGTGTGACCGTTGTGTTTGCGCGGATAGTGAGGTTGGGGCGAATACGAGCTGGTGCAAGGTAACCTACAGCGGTTGATACCCGAAGGCGACCTAGCTTGTTCATTGGGTGGGGGCCAGCGCCGTCACTATTAGGGTCGTTGGCGTCGGCGCAGTATTTGTAGCCAAGCCTATCAGCGCTATCCAGGAATGCTTGATGTTGCGGTTCCAGTTCTTCTTTGGGGTATCGGCGTATCGAAATAGGCCCTGCATCGCCATGGTAGGCCTCGGCACCGTAATCCAGATCGCGTTCTAACCTGTTGAAGGCGGGTAATACTTTCTTCCATTGCCATTCTGGGCAACCGAGCTGGGCCCACTCGTCATAATCCTCTGGTACGCCCCTTAGTGCAATAGTGGTATTCACGGCGCTGGAGCCACCAATCACGCGGCCACGCGGAAAATTGACTTCGCGCCCTCGAGTGGGTTCGTAGTTGAGCCCCCAATCGTGGTTTGTATAGGAGTTGTTGTGAGAGTTAATCAGGTCGAAGGGCGTGTCGCTGAGGTCCGGATAATCTGGACCGGCTTCAACTAACAACACTGTTCGGTTAGGGTCCTCTGACACGCGACTGGCGATAACCGCGCCTGCGCTGCCCGATCCAATAATAATCACGTCATGCATGACACTATTGTGGCAGTAAACGGCAGCTAAAAAAAAGGGTAGCTTGTCGCTACCCTGAAATTCGGAAGAGAAGGCTCTCTATCCTTAGACATCCACTTGAATCAAATCCTAGAACTGGCTCATCGTGTTGTCTTTACCGCCCGCAAGGAGCGCGTTCTCGCCCGCAAAGTATTCCTTGTGATGGTCACCTATCGTCGTGCCAGCCATTTCCTGGTGCTTGACGACGTTCATCTGCCGCCGGATTTCCGTGCGTTGTACACCTTTCACGTAGGCAAGCATCGCTTCGTCACCGAAGTAGCCTTCAGACAGAGTATCCACACCCAGCGCCGTCTCATGATAGGTTGGCAAGGTGATTAAATGATGGAAGATACCAGCATCACGAGCGGCATCTGACTGGAAAGACTGGATCAATCGATCCGCTTCTTGGGCCAGTTCGGTATCATCCAAGCTCTCCGCCATCAGGCCTTGACCATCTGTTGGGTAAGCTGAAATGTCTTTGCCTTCTGCCGTCCACTCTTCAAGAACCTGTTCGCGAAATTTCATGGTCCAGTTAAAAGAGGGAGAGTTGTTGTAAACGAGCTTAGCGTCAGGAATCGCTTCACGAACCTTGTTTACCATCTCGGCGATTTGGGCAACGTTCGGCTTCTCAGTTTCAATCCAGAGAAGGTCAGCGCCATGACGTAGGCTGGTAATACAGTCAAGGACAACACGATCAACACCCGTGCCTTCACGAAAAGCATACAACCCGTTGTCCAGTCTCACTGGCTTCACCAGATTTCCGCCCTGGTGGATGGTGATGTCATTCTCCAGCAGTTCGCTGATGTCGTGAACAGGTTTTGTTTCAAGGAAGCTGTTGTATTGTGCGGCAAGGTCGCCTGGCTCTTTAGAGACAGGTACCATTTGAGTCAGGCCTGCACCAAGAGAGTCTGTGCGGGCAACGATAATACCGTTGTCTATACCCAATTCCAGAAACGCGTAACGAACAGCGTTGATCTTTGCTAAGAATACTTCGTGCGGGACCGTCACCTTGCCGGCTTGGTGTCCACACTGCTTCACCTCAGAGACTTGGTTTTCGATCTGGATGGCACAGGCGCCCGCTTCAATCATCTGCTTGGCTAGCAAGTAAGTGGCTTCTTCATTGCCAAAACCGGCGTCGATATCCGCAATAATAGGGACGACATGCGTCTCAAACTCATCTATTTGGTTAAGCAGTGCGCTTACGTCGCTGCCATTTTCCCGGGCATCATCCAACGCGGCAAATACACGCTCCAGCTCTACCGCATCGGCCTGCTTCAGGAACGTGTAGATTTCAGAGATAAGGCTCGGTACAGCAGTCTTCTCGTGCATGGACTGGTCAGGAAGTGGGCCAAACTTAGATCTTAGTGCGGCGACCATCCAGCCAGACAAGTAAACGTATTTCTTATCCAGTGTGCCGCGATGGCGCTTGATGGCAATAGCTTTCTGCTGGGCAACAAAACCATGCCAGCAACCCAGTGACTGGGTATATTTTGAGGAGTCTGCATCGTACTCAGCCATATCCTTTCGCATGATATTCGCTGTGTGTTGCGCGATTTCAAGGCCGGTCTTGAAGCGATTTTGCAACTTCATTCGCACGGCGGACTCCGGGTTGATCCCGTTCCAGGCCTCACCCTGTGCATCGCGTAGTTTTTCTACGGCTTCTATTTCTTTTAGGTAAGCAGACATGTCCCGTCCTTGTTAGGTTATTAGAGCGCGCAATGTACCAGCAGCAAGCGATTCAAATAATGGAATAATTGGACAGTGTTACATTCCAATTTTTCATGGATTAAAGTTAATCCAGCATCCTGCTCAACAGTGCATACTAAGCATCATCAATTTGTATGTCGGAGCAGTGCTGTGCGCATTGAGCAAATTAATATTGGGTCTCGTACACTGCTGACGGTTAACGGTAGAAAACGAGGGACAGGCATCTTTAAGGAACTGTCCGAAGGTTCGGTCTCTGTAAACGAGCTGGGCTTGCCGGGCGATGCGATCTGCAATAAGAAATACCATGGTGGCCCAGACCAGGCCATTTACCTCTATAGCCTTGAGGACTACACCTGGTGGTCAGAGGCGCTGGGTCAGAACGTTCCTGCGGGAACATTTGGTGAGAACTTCACCACGACTGAACAGGATCTCTGTGAGATATGTGTTGGCGATATTCTGATTTCTGAATCGGTAACCCTTCAGGTGAGTGCGCCGCGTATTCCCTGCAGTACACTTTCTTCACGGATGGGTGACAAGACGTTCGCAAAAAAATTCATGAAAGCTGGGCGATCTGGGGCTTACTGTAGGGTCCTCAAGACAGGTAGTGTCCAGGCCGGAGATGAATTCGCTCACAGGCCCTACTCGGGTAGCCGAATTCCACTACGGACTTTTTTCAAAGATTTACACGGCAAACTGAATGCCGATCAGCTCAGTCAATATCTATCGGCGCCCATTGACGAACGAACCCGCCGAGATTTCTCCAAAAAAATAGCTGCCAGCCAATGAATCTAACCCATGATTTAAAGTGGTATTTGGGGAGTACCGCTTTTTATCTAGTCCCGGGAGGCATCCAAGCGGTGCTTTTCCCCTGGCTGATTGCCGTTTATCTGCAGGAGTCACCAATAAGAGTCGGTATCGCCCAGATGGCGGGGCCGCTGCCCATGCTGTTCCTGGTGCTGTTTGGTGGCTGGCTAGGTGACCGGGTCGACCAACGCAGGTTGTCAGTCATCCTGGCGTCATTGTTGGCTGTGCCGCCGCTAATTGTTGCAGGTTTCTTCTACGTGGACATAGTGACCTACGAGATCCTGCTTTGCTGGGTGGTTCTTGCAGGTTGCTTTGGCGCTTTCGCCCAACCGGCCCGGGATGCCATGCTTAACAGGGTCGCCGGTGACAATGTGCAGCGGGTGGTTGTCCTGGTTATCGGCGTCCAGTTCGGGATTCAAATTCTTGGTTTTGCGATTGGTTCCAGCGCAGATGTCATGGGGCCGATTGGGGTTCTTTGTTTCATGTCGTTTTTCATGATGTGTTCTGCCATTACCACACACCGCTTGCCTGCCATGCCTGTAGCGTCCAGTGATACAGGACATGAGTCGCCGCTCGAAAATATCAAGGCAGGCCTCGTGGTTGCCTGGCAATCCGAGCGAATACGGCCAGCGATCATCTTGATTTTTGGTGTCGGCCTTTTCTTTGCCTCTGCCTACATGGTCATTTTGCCGTTGATGGTACGGGACATTTTTGACGGCGGAGCGCGTGGCATCGCCATGGCTTATGGGTCAAACATGTTGGGGACCTGCACCGTTATTTTTTTTGTGATGCGCCGGGGAGGGATTGCTCGACCGGGACGAGCCCTTATCCTCGCGGGGTGTTTCAGTTCTCTCGTAGTGTCTTGTCTGTACTTTGAACTCTCGGAACTCGCTTTCTACGGGGTGATCTACATTTGGGGTATGTGCGGAGGTATCTCTATGACCCTGTCTCGTGCCATCGTGCAGGAAGCCTCACCACCGACCCATCGGGCGAGAATCCTGAGTGTTTTCATGCTCGGTATGATGGGTGGCATGCCGATCGGTTCTGCGATTATCGGGATACTGGTTGAATACATGGGGGTCCGAAACGCAGTATTAGTGCCAGGTGTCGGGATGCTGGTGATTATTGCTTACTTGTATTTGGCAACGAGCCTTTACGATGTCAAACGTCAACCGGTTACAGTAACGGTTGAAACTTAATCAGAAACAGATAGGAGCCAACAATGGACGGTAAGAGAGTTTTGATCACCGGCGGTAATAGCGGCATTGGTATAGTGACGGCACGAGAGTTGGCCAAGCAAGGAGCGGAAGTTGTCCTTGCATGCAGGGATACCGCCAAGACGGCTGAGGCGTTGAAGGTGATCAATGCAGGTGCAACGGTCCCGGCCATTAACCTGCCCGTTGAGTTAGATAACCTGGATAGTGTGCGCGACCTTGCCGCCAATTTTCTGAACCGATATGACCGTATAGACGTGTTGATTAACAACGCTGGCGTCTTTCCGCCAAAACAGCGAATCACCGCTGACGGTTTCGAGATGCAAATGGGGGTTAATCACCTGAGTCACTTTCTGCTTACCCATTTGTTGCTGGATTGTCTGAAGGCAAGTGCGCCGGCGCGGGTAGTGACAGTGTCATCCAAGTTACATAAAGGCGGCAAGATTGATTTCGACGTTTTCAAAGGTTACGAGAAATACAACAGTCAGTCTGCTTACAATGGCTCTAAGCTGGCAAACGTGCTGTTTGGAATAGAACTTGCCAGGCAACTGGAAGGCACGGGTGTTACTTCTAACGTTCTGCACCCAGGTGCGGTTTCAACGGATATTATCCGCGACCTGCCATGGTTACTGCGTAAAATTATTGGGATGATTTTCATCTCTCCTGAAAAGGGTGCGCTGACCAACATTATGCTGGCCGGCGACCCGGCGCTGGCTGAGATCAATGGCAAATATTATGACCAATGTGAACTGACGGATTATTCCTCCCAGGCAGATGATGAGGCACTGCGCAAGAAACTTTGGGATGTCAGTGCAGCGCTAACTGGGCTTGGTGGCTAGCAGAAGGATCCTCCTTCAGGATGTCTTTACAGCATCCTCAAGGACAAACTTCGCACCCTTTTCAGCAATCATCACTGTCGGTGCATTGGTATTGCCTGAAGTAATGGTGGGCATCACGGATGCATCGATAACTCTTAACCCCTGAATACCATGAACCTCAAGCCTGTCATTCACTACCGCTAAGGGGTCGTTCCCCATTTTGCAGGTGCCAACCGGATGGAAGATGGTGGTTCCCAGGTCACGAGCCGCTCGTTCCAGGTCTGCATCGGTCACAATATCCGCGCCAGGCTTCACTTCTTCCGGTTCGAACCGACTGAGCGCAGATGAGGACATTATCCTTCGAGTGTATTTCAAGCCGGCCACCGCAACCTGCAGGTCCTCCTCCGTGGACAGGTAATTAAGCGTAATGGCTGGGTAGTCTTCCGGCCGCTTCGACTTGATGCGAACATGCCCCCTGCTCGAGGGGCGAAGATTGCAGACGGATGGTGTTATGGCGTTGTACCTGTGTAGCGGATCGCCGAACTTATCGAGGGATAAAGGTTGGACGTGCCACTCGATATTGGCTGTCGGCTGGTTCTCATCACTCTTGGCGAATGCGCCCAGCTGTGAAGGCGGCATGGTTAAAGGGCCGGTTTTTCGCAGAAAGTACTCGATGCCCATCGCTGCCAGGCCGAACAGGGAATGAACGCGTTGATTGAGCGTGACAGTATTGCTCACCTTGTAAATCGTTCGTACCTGCAGGTGATCCTGCAGGTTCTCACCCACCCCTGGAAGCTCATGAGCGGGTGCGACACCTCGTTGCTTTAACATTTCACCGTTACCAACGCCGGAAAGCTGTAGAATTTGCGGTGACCCGATGGAGCCGGCAGATAGCAGTACTTCGCGAGTTGCAGTAAATGTTTCAATGCTTTTTTTTGTTCGGACCTCGATACCGGTGCATCTTTTTTCGCCGGATGTGTTATCCAATATTAGTTTCTGAACGTGGCACTCAGTCAGAATAGTTAAGTTGTGTCTTGCCTTGGCCGGATCAAGGAATGCCTTGGTTGCGCTCCACCTGGAACCCCGCCGCTGGTTCATTTGGAAGTAGGCGTTACCTGAGTTGTCGCCGCGATTGAACTCGGCGATCTTTGGAATGCCAGTATCAGCTGCGGCGTCTCGCCAGGCATCAAGAATTTCCCAGTTCACCCTGCGCTCTTCGACGCGCAGTTCACCCCCGGCGCCATGAAATTCATCCGCGCCGTGCTGATAGTCCTCGGACTGTTTGAACACGGGTAAAACATCATTCCAGGACCAGCCAACATTGCCTAATTGTGCCCAGTGATTATAGTCACTGCGCTGGCCCCGCATATAGATCATCGCGTTAATAGAAGAGGACCCGCCCAGTACCTTACCCCTGGCGTAACCAATGCTTCGTCCGTTCAAGCCAGGGTCTGGCTCAATTTCGTAGCACCAATCGGTGCGGGGGTTGTTGATGGTGTAGAGATAACCTACCGGAATATTGATCCAAAAATAGTTGTCTTTCTTGCCTGCCTCGATTAGCAGGACATTGTATTTACCATCAGCAGTAAGCCTATTGGCCAGAACGCAGCCCGCGGTGCCCGCGCCAACGATAATATAATCAAAGGTGGACATGTCAGGCAGCCGCCTCTATCAGCGTTTCAAGTTCAACAAGCCTGGCTGAGATACGCTCTGCCTTTTGGCTACCGAGGTGGATGATAAGTTGGTCTACGCCTAGATCCTCATACCCTTTAACCATGTCAGCCGTGACCTGGTAGGGCGGCGTGATCACCAGTTGGAAGTCATCCCGATTGCGCGCCTCCTTGGCAAGGGCGGCGTCCAGCTTAAGGATCACCTGTGCGGTTGCTTCAAGGTTCATCTGGAAGCCATACCATCCATTGCCATATTTCGCTGCCCGGCGAAAACCAGCACTGCTGTGTCCGCCGACGATAATGGGGATGTGTGGCTTCTGGACCGGTTTTGGATCCATGCGGCAAGGCGCAAGATCATAGTATTCACCATGAAATTCCGTCACCGGTTCGGTCCATAGCTGCTTCATCATTTGCAGCATCTCATCACAACGCTTGCCTCGGTCATGGAAGTTGTATCCGCAGGCAACCACTTCTTCCTTGCACCATCCCACGCCGATACCAAAATCGATACGTCCCTGAGTTAACCAGTCAAGAGTAGTAAACTCTTTGGCAGTATAAATTGGGTTACGTTGCGGTAAAAGTGTGATCCCCGTGCCAAACCGTAACGTTTTGGTGCAGGCAGCGAGGTAGCCGAATGTTGCAACGGTATCGAGCATCCCGCCACCTTCTGGTACCGGCAGTTTGCCAGAGGCTGACCCTGGGTAGGGAGACTCGGTCTTGTCGAACAGGATGACGTGTTCACCCATCCACAGTGAATCTAGCCCTATGCTCTCCGCACTTTGCGCAAAATCCCCGATCATCTGCGGCGTGCAGATGGGTGACATAAAGGTAGAAAAAGTACCGATTTTCATAAGTTAGTCCAAACGTTCGTTTTCAAAAAAAGTGCAGGGCGTCACGGTGTCTGAAGCATAACAGCGACCAAGGCCATGTATCATGTCTGCGCGGAACTCCCCTTCGAATCTATCGCCATCTGTGAACGTCATGGTGCCGCTACCCTCGCGAAGCCCGTCCTCCCAGTAGCCTCGGTAGACTCGCCCATCAGGCCATTTTCGTTTCCCTTCTCCGTTGGGTTTGCCGTTCGCAAAGCTACCTTCATGAATGATCCCACTTGAGAAGTGAGCGACCCCGTATCCATGAAAGTTGTCGTTCTGGAACTGACCCCGGTAAGTGTTGCCGTTCGGCCAGGTTCGCTCGCCGGTGCCTTGCATGCGTCCTGCTGCAAACTCTCCCTCGTAGACACTGCCATCGACAAAGGCGAGGACGCCAGTTCCTTCAATGACGCCATAGTGGACCTCGCCCATATAGATGTTACCGGAGATCAGGTTAAGGGTGCCGCGACCATGGGGTTTTTCATCCGCAAACTCGCCCTGGAATCGATCGCCGACCGCTGAGGTGTAATCGCCTTCGCCGGCAATAACGTCGTTGATGAACTCGCCTTGATAAAAACTGCCATCGGGCCAGTGCAATTCACCTTTACCGTGCAGCCTCCCCGTGATTAGTTCGCCGGTATAGGTTCTGCCATCCGTAAATAAGAGAGAACCCTTGCCGTGCGGCAGCCCGCCACGAACATCTCCTCGGTAGAACTGTTGGGAGGGCCATGTAATTGTTCCATTGCCGTTCAGTTCGTCAGAGAAAATGCCGTCGTAGGAAAGGCTATCACGGACGATGGGTGCAGGAGGAGTTTTGGGGCTGGACTCTGTGGCTACTGCTACTAACGTTTTAATCTTTACGGGTCGCTCGGAAGCTTCCGTGATGGCCCCACTAATTTTTTCCACTGCTGGTTTCAGGGCTCTGGGTCGTTGTGGATTTGCGGGCCGGTACTCGCTGTTCATTCCTGGTGCTTGTTTGAGGGCGCTGGATTGCTTGGGATCGACAAGGCTGGACTCACTAATTATTTCCGCTATCAGTTTAAGTGTCATGGGTTGCTCGAGTCTGACGAAGTAGCCCAAGGTCGTCATCCCTATTCCGACTGCCAGGATAAGCCAGTGATAGACTGAAAAGTGTTCGGAGAATTGCAGCATTAAGTCATTCTATGCCAGTGAGTAACCAGTTAAAACGTTTCTGGACACAGGAAAATTGAATGTCCATGATGGCCGCATTGAAATTTTGATTTTGAAATGGAGCCATCATTGGCGATTGTTGACATTTTTGCAGAAGTAGAAGAAATCAAGAAAGGTCTAGAGAACCTTTCGATAGATGAACTGAAAGATGAGATTTCCGAGAACCCTGACTTGCTGCTAATTGATATCCGGGAAATTCAAGAGCTGGTAGCGCTTGGGACGATTCCTGGTGCAGTGCATGTCGCCAGGGGCATGATGGAATTCTGGGCCAGTCCTGCAAGTCCTTACTTCCGGGACTATTTTAAGGAAGATGCTCGCATAGTGGCCTTTTGTGCTGGCGGTGGGCGTTCAGCCTGTGCCGCAAGAGACCTGAAAGCAATGGGCTTTAAAAATGTAGCTCACCTCGAGCTGGGCTTTAATGGATGGCGTAAATCGGGCGGTCCGATGGAAGATTTTGCATCAAGCAGTCGCTGGATTCGGCGACCAGAGAAAGAGGTATAGACGATGACTGTTGAACTAAATGGTATTGCGCATATTCAGATGACGGTCAACGATATTGATCGTTGTCTGCCTTTTTGGGAGAAATTGTGTCATTTTTTGGAAATGAAGACCCTTGTTAAGAATGACACGACGCTTTATTGCATTGGTAGTCGAACGGGTATTTTGATTCGCGAGGCACCGGAAGATAAAAAAAGTGTGCGCTTCGATCAGGATACTAGCGGTTTGCACCACTTTTGTTTTCGCGCCAGGGCGAAGGAAGATGTTGATGCCATTGCCGGTTTTATTGAAAAAGAGGTAGATGCCAACATCGTCCACGGTCCTGAGGACGGGTCGCATTTCGCGCCGGGTTATTACTCGATCCTATTTGAAGATCCCGACGGTATACGTGTGGAGGTGAACTATGTTCCAGGAAAAGGCCATTTCGGTGGCGAAGGAAGGTTGGGTCCCGAGGGTCCCGGACCATCAAGTATCTATGGGAAATCAGGCATCTAAAAATTTAACGAAGCGGTGGCAGAATTTTCATTTGTTCCAGCTTGTGAAACCATCGTGACAGCATATCGGTTGTATCAACGCATTCCGTGAACCCGGCGTTGCGAAGTTTAATAGTGCTTAGGATCGCTGGTGGAGGGGCTGCATGGCCGTAAGCGTTGAACATCGCATCTGCATAAAAGAAAGAATCGCCGACCAGTTCGCGAATTGTATGAGGTCTAAGACCGTGCTGGGTGACTAGCCGTGACCAATTGTCTTCCTTTTCATAGAGTGATTCTGATAAAAGCCGCCTGACAGGCTCGCCGGTTTCCATACCAAATATTTCCGCAAGGGCTGGCCAAGTGTCCTGCCAACGGAAGACATCACCGTTGGTAATGTTAAATGTCTGGTTGGTAAAGGCGCTGTTATCGAAACTGAAACTGATTGCCCTTGCCAATAAGTCGGCATCAATGGCTTCAGAAACGCCGGAACTGCCGCCCGTATAGGTCAGGGGTAAGCCCTCGGATTTTTGCAGCGCGGCGTACACGCCGACGGCTGCCAGCATATTCATAGGAGCATGCAATGCGTGTCCAAATATCACCTGTGGGCGCCAGATTGTAAATTGCAGGTCTGTATCGCGACATAGATCGCGCAGGTAATCTTCTTGCAGCCAGTAAAAATTCTCATGAAGATGACGTGGATCGCTTTCAACCCCCGGTATCTTCATGGGTTCGACATGTGCGCCATAGGCCTTTGTGCCCTGCAGCAAGGTGACATGCCGCAGTTTACCGCTGCCTTTTAGTGGGTCGAGAAGGTTTCGGAGCATCGCGAGATTGGTTTGCATCTGGTCTTGTTCTTGCCAGCCAGATATCAGGCCAGGCTTCTCGAAAAGCGCCGCATAGACCAAATGGGTTGCGTCCGAAAGCGTCGATTCCGCCATCTGTTCGCATTCAGTTTGACTGTTTAGATCGAGTGGTTGGAACGCTGCATCAGCAAGGTCGGCGGGCGGGCGGCGAGACAGGCCCACCACCGGTATCTCACTCAGCATTAGATGTTCAACCAACGCGCGGCCAACGACACCGCTCGCGCCGACGACTGCTACCTTTATGGCGTTTTCTATCTTGCTCAATGGCTTATCCCGTTTGTTTAACGTCTAAATCAGTAGCGTTAAGATAGCGTTATAGCGGAGTTCATGCTACTAGTGTTGAGTGCGGTTTGCGATGTGCCCCCGACGATGTGGAGTTGATTAGAATTTGAGCCCGACCGAAGAAGAAAAAGCAGCAGGGATAACACCGTCCTATCGCCGCTATGCGCTGTCTCTGTTCCTATTGGTATACGTTATCAATTTTGTCGATCGACAGATTTTTGCCATTCTGATCGAACCGATTCGACTGGAAATCGATTTATCGGATACGCAGTTAGGTCTGCTTGGGGGTATTGCGTTTGCTATTTTCTATACCTTTGCAGGCATACCAATCGCTCGTTGGGCAGATGTAGGTGTTCGCAAAAACATTGTAGCGTTGGCGCTGGTGATTTGGAGCGTGATGACCATGTTCACATCCACTGCCAAAGGTTTCGGTACCTTGTTAATTGCAAGGGTTGGTGTCGGTATTGGTGAAGCAGGTTGCTCGCCGCCAATTCATTCATTGATTTCTGACATGTATCCTGAGGAAGAACGTGGAACGGCGCTCTCGACCTATGCCCTTGGCATTCCCATTGGCGCGGCCATTGGCACGCTTGTTGGTGGCTGGATAGGGGAGTACTTTGGTTGGCGCATGGCGTTTATGGTGGTGGGGATGCCTGGCATCATCGTCGCCATTGTGGTGTTTTTCACTGTTAGAGAACCGGCCCGTGGTCATTCTGAACCGGACCACGTGAAGGTACAAAAAGATCTTGTCCCCCTGGCGGACACGATTAAGTTTTTATGGGGCCTGAAGGCCTTTCGGCATTTATCGTTTGCCGGTGCGTTGCATGCTTTCGTGGGATACGGCGTCGGCCTGTTCATTCCCGCTTTTTTTATGCGCGTGCATGGGTTTGGGCTGGCCGAAACGTCCACCTACCTTTTTTTGATCGGGCTCACCGGGATGATCGGCACCTATCTGGGTGGTTATCTTGGCGATCGGATGGGTAAGAAGGATAAGCGCTGGTACATGGGCGTACCTGGTATTGCCACCATGCTCAGTGTGCCTTTCGCGGTGTTTTTTTATACCACCGGCGATCCCATGCTGGCGATAGTCCTGGCCATTCCTGGCGCCATCCTTGGACCAATGTATTTGGGCCCAACCTTTGCAATGACACAAACCTTGGTGCCGCCGGCTATGCGTTCTACCGCCTCAGCGATTCTATTGTTCGTATTAAATTTGATAGGCCTTGGCCTTGGTCCTGTCTTCGCGGGGTTCTTGTCCGACACCTTAAGGCCAGGCTATGGTGAAGAATCCATTCGTTACTCGCTGTTAATCCTTGCTGTTGCTGGAAACATCTGGTCAGCTTTGCATTATTATCTTGCGTCGCGCACGTTGCGTGAGGATCTTGTGGCCAAAGATCAGCTTGCAGGGACGTCCGTTTGAACGCGCAGCGCGCCATGCCGGCGCTTGATGCTGTGGTGATTTTAACTACGGGTTTGTTCAAGCCCAGGTAACGGCCGAGTTAGCTTTCGAACGGGTAGCAGTGGATTGTGATAAGCCAGCACGCTTTTTTTACAGACCTCACATCACACGAAAAGACTTTCTGTTCAGTTATTGTTGATGGGAAACCGAAAGCGAAGTCGGGATACTAGTAAGATTTTTCGAACACGACGAATCACGTGTTAACGCAGCGATTGATAAAATACTAAGAACGCGCTTGTTTAAATAGCGAAACGACCACTCGAAACAATAGGGGCACACCTCCGCAATGAACACCAGCAACTTTGTAGGAAGCTTTGAAGAAATACGCGCTCTGAGTGAGCAGGATCAACTCGAAATTCTTGAGCAGGCCCGTTACGCCGCCTTTACTGAACTCAGGCTAGGCGGCCGAGCAGCGCTTTATTTGGTGCTTACGATACTAGGTAGCTTTATTGTCGTGGCGATGGCTTCTCGCTACACAGGAATGGCATTTATGCCTGTTTGGGTTGGTCTGGGGGGGCTTTTCTCAGTGTTGCTTTACCAAAGATCTTTAAAAGGTCTTTTACATCAAGGGTTGGCGAGGGTTTTGGCCTCTAGAGACGCCTAAACGATAGTATGTTGGTTTCTTTCGAATACTAATGCCGGTCATTTGGTCCTGCTGCACACTGGCGAAAGGGCTTGCTTTTATAATCCTAGCGACAAAACCGGAGTTCTGGCTGCAGATAGTAGTGTTTGCGATGTTCAGCCAACTGATTGAACCAGAAGTTCTGCTCTAGTTTCTCGCGCCTAGCGTGTGGGGAATATGGGTTTTACCCTTCAACGGTGAGGACTCATTTGCGTTGATGCTGAGGGTGAGTTGCGAGCGCAAAAAAACGACTAACTAGCGGGGTATTCAGAGGCTCATGGGCCGCAAAGCTAAGCCATAACAGACAGTGTTTTTTTAGTCTTCACGCTCGGAATTTTTGATGTGGATCGTCCCGTAATGTTTAAAACAGTCGTAAGGTCGGTCGTAAGGTCGGTCAAGTAGCCAAGGCCGTGCGAAGTTTTAATGTTGCTGAGTTCGGCAATGAACTTTCCAAGGTTCATCAGACCTTATTGGATGGGCTTAATCTGTGTTTTTCAGAGCCTCTATTTGAGGAAATTAAAATGGTTTTAGAGCGTCAGCCAATGAGCAAAACGGTGGGATGCTTATTGCCTGAAAGAGGCGCTGAACGATATGGCGCTTGGGGAAACGCATGACAGCCGGGCATGAGCATGCCAGTGTTGTGATCTTTGATGGGACCTGCAACCTGTGCAATGGTGCAGTGAACTTCATTATCAAGCGTGATCCGCAAGCAAGATTTCTGTTTACACCAAGCCAGAGTGAGATTGCTGGTAAGTTTGCACGTCGGCACAAAATCCAGGAATCGTTTGATGAAACGTTTGTGTTGATTAAGGGGAATGAGTGTTTTTACCGGTCTGATGCAGCGTTAGAGATAGCATCGCAGTTGACGGGTGGTTGGCGTTATCTCCAGATTCTGCGTCTGGTTCCTTCCGGGTTAAGAGATTGGTTCTATGCCTTATTGGCCAAGCATCGATACGCGTTGTTTGGAAAGCGCGATCTATGCATGACCCCCTCTGAGGATGTTGCCCGGCGCTTTGTGACTTGACCCAACGCGCGACAGACTGGGCATTGCGACCCTATTAGGGGTGAGTGATCGGGATATTAAGAACGGACGCGACAGGCGATACGTAGAACAAGTCAATGTATGATGAATAAATAGGTGTTTGCAGACGGAGATCGTTTATGGTTAGACGGTAACCGAGCGAGTAGCGGTACAACTTTTCTTATAGGGATCGGCATGTATAAAACGTGTTTCTTGATAAACGCTGGTGAAGACCCTTTTCGATTGAAAGGTCGTGATGCCGAGGATGCGATTCGAGCGGTGTTTCCGAAGATTAAGGGCTACGTTCAGGCCAGAGCGCTTCCGAGCGCGGCTGAACCTGAGTTCTCCGGTTCAGCAGAGTTGTGGTTTGATGACTCGTCTGCAGCCTTAGGAGCTTGTGTGACCGGTATCGGCAGCATGCTTGCCCAGGGCGCAGGGGTTCAATCTTGTCTGTGCGGTATGGAGCGTGTGGTCGTTAGGACTGCAGAGTATATTTCGGCTGATAGAGTAAAAGGCGTCTACCCCTTCCGTAAGAAGCCGGGCATGACACTGGAGGAATTTCAACATCACTGGTGGCACACCCATGGCCCGATTGCTGCGCTGACACAAGAGGCGCTAAGTTATGTGCAGCTTCACAAAAGCTCAGTTTCAAACAAAACATTAAACTGCGTTTACGATGGTATTACAGAAATTTCGTGGCTCGATATGGACGCTGCTGGACGCGCGATCGACTCCAGACAGATGCGGGAAGATCAGGGTAGCGATGCCGCCAATTTTGTCGACCTTGCAAGCGTTTCGCTTTTTATGGCAAAAGAAGAAGTTGTTATTGAACCCTAGTGCCAATCTAACAATAAAAATAAGGGGATCTAAATGTCTGAGTTCTGGATAGTCGCGACAGGTTTGGGAATGGCGTTTCATGGCCTGTTAATTTTGTGGGTTGGCGGATTGCCTCGTGCTTTCTCGTCTGGGGAGCCATCCACTGCTGAAAAAGGAACACCGGAAGCGTTCGGACTGTTCTGGCTGGACCAGTACAGTTACATCGGGGGCGTGCTTACCCTTGCGGGGTTGGGCTTTGTCGTGTGGGGAAGCCTGCAATGAGTATTCATGAGATGTCAGGGTTGATTCCAATGACTGCGCTGTATGTTGGCTTGCATGCCTTACTGGCGGTCGTACTCGCGAACTTCGTCCTGTACGCCCGGTTGCGCACGGGGAAGGTCCCTGCCTGGCAACCAGACGCGGCGTTGCGTGTACAGGCTAACTTCATTGAGAATGTACCGATTGCGTTGTTGTTACTGTTGGTCCTTGAAATTCAGGGTACGTCGCCGCTTCTTTTGCACGGGTTTGGATTGTCACTGCTTACGATGCGACTTTTGCACGCTTTTGGACTGGGGACTTACCCAGGCGCTAACTATCCCAGATTGATAGGAGCTCAGGGAACCTTTGTGCTGATTGCTATCATGGCTATCGGCGCGATGGGGTCAGCGCTTTGATCTATAGGATATAACCGTCACCGGATGCGCGGACGGTGATGTCGGTGATCGCGACGCCCCAGGGCTGGTTGATGGTATGTACAATTTGGTCTGCCAACGAAGAGGGGTCCAGAGCAAAGTACTCTATGTCATTGATATCAAGATGCGATGCCGGAAGTTGCCCTGCCGCTGCTGCTTCAAACTTGGATAGATAAGCGGCAGTGTTGCTGCCGAGCAAGCCGCTCACCGCTTCCGGATTCACAATGCCCGAGCCCAGGCCTGTAGCCGGTACACCCGTAGGCCGCACGGTGGTGACTTTAATCTTCCCCTGTGATTCCATCCTCAAAGATTCTGACAGGAAGACGACCGCGGCTTTAGTGGCGCCATATACACCACCGCCAGCGCTCGGGTAGTTTCCGTAGATCGAAGCGATGTTGACAACATGCCCCCGTCCCTGCTTGATCATTTGATCATGAACTGCAGCAATGCCATTGAGTACCCCCTTGAAGTTGATATCGATACATCTTTCCCAGGCGTCGGCTGCAGCCTTGTGATCCGAATAAAAGGCAAGAGGCATGATACCTGCATTGTTAAGCATCACATCGATCCGGCCAAAGTGATCAACCGCCGCGCTCGCGAGGTTATGCATATCTTCACGGTTAGTGACATCAGTCTTGACGGCGATCGCCTGGCCGCCGTTGCTCATTATTCCATCAACCACTTCCGCCAGCGCGGCTGAGTTAATGTCTGCTGCGATGACCCTTGCGCCAAGCGCGGCGGTTTTCTCGCAAACCAATTGGCCGAAGCCACCGGCTGCGCCAGTGACCACAATGACTTTCTCGTTTAGATAATTCGTCATGCTTAATCTATGTCCCCTAGGTTCAAAAATAATACCTGATACTAGCAAAAAAAGTGTCAGGATTAGGGCCGTATTCTGAATTGAACTCGGGTAGTTGGTCTTCCGTAAGAGAAAAATCATCCCCAAAAAAGTGGTAATAGCCGAAATCCATATAGAAATTTTGGGCGATGTTGTACTCCGCAGAAAGAGACAAAAATGCAGAATTATCGTCAAGATTATAGATGGCCTGTGTTGCAACAAACCAGAGTGATGAAAGCTGGACGGTGAAACTTGGCATAATATAGTTTTCACCTAGAAGAAATACGCCACCGCGTTGATACGGCGTAGAGCTGAGATTAGAAAAATAATCCTTATGATCGTCACTGCCGGCGCCGTTATAATGATATTCGATCTGAGCGAAGGTATTTTCGCTGAACGAGTAGTCCACCCCTGTAGAGAGCCTGAGGTAGTTTTTGTCGCCGTTGACGTAGGCTGCTTCCAGCCAGAACCCTAGATCCCATATCGCTGTCTGTAACCCGAGCCCAGTGAGTTGTTGTGCCGCAAATTCTATTATCGCAAGGTGATAGTCTGCGCCCCTATAATTGGTGCGAAGCTGCAGGAACGCTGCCGAGTTCTCGCTTTTTGCGTCTTTGCCCAGAACGATCCCGATATCAATTTCTCCAAGGTCACCCCAGGGGCGCTGAAACCGCACCGCATCCACGCCGTTGCGATATTCTGTGTTGAAGGTGCGGACATCAAATGGCAGAAAAATGTCTGTTGGACTAATAATCCTCGCCGAGCCAAACGAGATCGCTTGCCTGCCGATGGTGAGGTCGCCTGCTTCCATTTGAACCTGGAAATTGAGGCGGTCCAGGTTCTGGTATAGCTGGTTTTTATTGTCATCATCAAGCAGGTTGGACTCTGTGTCGGTCAGGCGGTAGTTGTCACCGACCACATTAAAAGTTGGTAGCTCGGTCGCCAGCGATTTCGAAACAAACACGGGGCTTAGCTCATAATGCAGCTGCCAGGTTATACGGCCAGAAAAGCCATCCAGCATGATGCGCGCACTGTTCTGAGACTGGTAGAGCTTGTCAAACTGCAAAACTGGGTTGTCAAGTTCGTCCTGAGCGACCACGAATGACTTTAGGTATCCCGAGAGGTTGATCTCTGCCAGCGCGTTAGTAGAGACTGCTAGCAGAAATACGGCTGCACCGACTCGCAACATGCTACTTGCGCTCGTCCCGTTCAACCTTGCCGTCACGCAAATAAATAAGTCGGGTAGCGCGGTCCATAATCTTCTCGTCGTGGGTAGAGAACACAAAGGTCATTTTACGCTGCTGGTTCAGATCACGCATGACTTCCAATAAGCTTATCCCCGTTTTTGAATCGAGGTTTGCTGTAGGTTCGTCAGCAAGAATGATGTCCGGGTTAGAGGCCATTGCCCTTGCTACCGCGACGCGTTGTTGCTGCCCGCCCGAAAGATGCGAGGGCCTTCTGTCACCCAGGCCCTCCAGTTCGACCATCGCCAGCATTTCTTTCACGCGTTTCTTCCTTTCTGCAGCGCTTATGCCCTGCAGTAGCATGATGTACTCGATATTCTCTTCAGCTGATAGGACGGGTATCAGGTTGTAAGCCTGAAAGATGAAACCAATGTGATCGCGACGAAAATCAGAAAGCTGGTTGCCGCTCATGTCTGCAATATTGCTGCCGGACAAGGTAACTGAACCACTGTTTGGTTCGTCCAGGCCACCAATCAGGTGCAGTAGTGTCGTTTTCCCCGAGCCAGATGGGCCAATGATGGCGGTGAACTCACCTTGTTCAATATTGATAGACACATGATCAAGTGCGGTCACTTTCGTTTCTTCGCTGCCAAACGTGCGACACAGGTCTCTGGTTTCAATTAGGTTAGTCATGAATAGATCCTAAAGTGCTCTTTGGAGTGCCTCTGTAGGCACGATTCGGGACGCGAAGGTCGCGGGGTAAATAGCGGCGGCAAGTGTTAGTAAAGTCACGTAAATCGGAAAATTCACAAACTGGTATAGCGCCAACTGGGTATATAAGTTGCCATCTAAGAGGACACCAGAGACTTCCATTTTTCCCATGGGGATGCCGTTGATCGAAAAGTAGTCACCAAGGAGATACCCTAGTGTCAAGCCAAAAGCGCAACTGATGAGTGCCAATAGTAGTGCCTCGAACAAGACCAACTGAATAATCTGCCAGGGAGTTGTACCGATGGCTTTTGCCACGCCGAATTCATAGATCCGTTCATAAATCGACATAAACATTGAGTTGATGACCCCAAGTGATGTCAGTAAAAAGAGAATGGTACCTACTATCGCCGTGGCGTAGCTGGACATCTCTATCATTGCGCCGATCGAGGGTTGCAGGTTCAGCCATCCAAGCGCCTCGTTTTCTTCATTGGTGAGTTGCTTGAATAGCGGCAATTCAGGGTTTTTGGCGTCTTCGGGGTCTATAAAGCGCACGGCAATCTGGTGCAGGTTTCCTTTCATGCCAAGAACGCTTTGTGCTTTATCCAGATTGATGAACACGAGATTTTTGTCCATTTCCTCGGGGCCGAATTCGAAAATCCCACTCAGGCGAAATAGCTCCTGGGTAATCTCGTTAGTATCGACGGTCGCCGCTGTGATGATCAATCGGTCTCCAAGTTTGACCTCGAGCAGGTCAGCCATGGGTTTGCCGATAAGGATCTCCCTGGATCCCCCGGACAGGTATCGCCCTTCAATAACTGCCTCCGAGATCCTGCTGACCCTTAGCTCCTGCTGAGCATCTACCCCATAGACCAGGCTGCCAGTCGTGTTGTAGCTAGAGGCGATCATGCCGCCAATAATAACCCTTGGTCCGTAACCCTCGACAGCCTTGCTATTCTCGATTTGGTTGATGACGCTTGTCGGATCATCAATGGTGTATTCCACCTCAAAGTTATTTCGAAAACCTTTTCGCACCACCTGGGCTTCACCTTCCAGGGTATGAGTAATCCCGCCTATCATGACGTTCGTCATTCCAAGCATGAGTCCGTCCACCAGAATCAGCACAATCAGCGAAGCGCTGATGAGCACCGAAGTGAGGATCGTTCTTCGCGTGTTTCGAAAGAGGTTCCGAAACGCCAGTTTGAATGTCAGCATCAGTGACTCCCCATTGCTTCTTTGGGCAGAATCCTGGCTGCTCGAAATCCCGGTGGTATGCTGATAAGTACGGCAGTGGCAAGGATAAAGGCCATGGGTATCCAGAATATACGAGCTGACATTTCACCCTTTAAATGCTGGAATTTTATACCGCCCATATCGATAGGCTCGGGTAGCAGAAAGCCCACTTCCGCCGACCAGTAAATGATAGGTAGTATCAGCAGAAGGCCCACCGTGACACTGATGAAAGCCATAATAAATGTTTCAAGTGAAATCAGCCGAACCAGTTGCATGGGGCGACTACCGATGGCTCGCAAGACACCGAACTCTCTTGTTCTTTCAAGTACGGACATCAGGACCGTATTCAGCACGCCAATAAAAACGATAAATATAATCAGGCCCATCGTAAAATAGTTGCCCTGCCTGTCGGCTTGCATGGTGCGATAAAAAGTAGCCTCGACTTTTTGCCACGGTGAAACGGTCAGCTCGGGTAGCTGCGCGGACAGTTCATTGGCAATTTTTTCATTATGATCTTTGTTGTTTACCAGTAGCACATACTCGTGCACATCATTGCCGAGCGACAGGAACTCCTGTGCGGCAGCGAGTGGAAGGTAAACCGCCATGCGATCAAACGAGGTTTTGTTGCCGATGATGGCAGAGACCACAAAGATGTCGTTTGCGATTGATCCGTCGCCCCCTGAAGAGATCAGTACGATTTCGTCACCTACCTCAAGTTTCAAAGTGATGTGAAGACCTCGGCCGATCATTGCTTCATAGTATCCATCAGTGTTGGGTAAGCTTGAAAAATAGGTCCCTTTGGAGACTTTCTGAAGCAGGCGGGAGACCGTAGGCTCGAGATCAGCGTCGATTCCTACGAGCCGTGAAGGTGCCGTTCTGTCCCCGGCATAGGCGAGGGCCGGAGAAAAAACTCTAGGGGTAAAACTTTGGACATCGGGATCGTCGGTTAACGCGAGCTCTACCTGATCTCGGTTCTGGATTGTCTTGTAAATTTTTGGGCGGTCCAGGTAGTCGTCCTGATGAATCTGGATGTGTCCGGTGTTATCCAGCGTAAATATGTCGATGGCGTTGCCATAGCTGCCCTCAAGTATTGAATAGCCTAAAACAAAGAGCATGTAGCCGCCGGTCATGCTGAGGCCGGTCAGTAGCGAACGTCGTTTTTGACGCAGGATGTTTCGAAAGGCAATTTGGAAAGTCAGCATGACTAGAACCGCGACTTTAGGTTTCGGAGTGAAAAGGTGTCCTTAGTGATTTCGGGTACATTGAACTTAATGTCGTCGTACATAATGCGAGTCAGATGACCCTCTTTGTTGAGTGGCCTCATTTCCAAAATAGAGGGCATCAATTTGCCGTAGTATTCTTTCGGTTCATGAAAGGTCAGTTCGCGGATCTTTTCGCCATCGTCATCGAAGAACGCTTGCGACAGTGGCAGCAATGGATCTTTTGAAATGGTGTATTCGATCCTGTCCCAGACGGTGACTGTTTGTTCCCTTGGTGTAAGCGTGACCTTATACTCGTCCTCTGTTTCGATCAGTGCGAGAGCGTAGGCGTCGATGAGCTGTGTCTCTTTCACAAGGTCGTCATTGGTGAAGTCGCTGCCCATCCAGGATCCCATCATCATGGATGGGGGAACCTTGATGACCTTGTTGATTTTGGGGAAGTAGTTCCACATCTCTTCATCGCGTTTCAGGGTGGCGATACCTCGATCCTTTTTTGGGGCCTGGATTCGGAAGAATCCGTAATCCTTACCGAAGGACTGGGCCGTCATTGTTAATGTCCGGTTGTAGTTTGGCGTTTGCACCTGCATGGTCATGGTGGCGTCGCTGGAGTCCCCACGGTACAGCTGCTCCATTTCGTCGATGATCTCACGGGCACGTTCTTCCGAGGCAATCGCGGGGCATGTCAGAGATAAGAGCAGAAGCAATCGAAACATTTTTTCGTCCTTTTGAGCTTAAGTTAAGATTTCTCGCGGCCCGGAAACATAGGCAAGACGGTGGTGCGCGAGTCGATACGGTCGGTTCGGGCGATATTATTTGAAACCGACTCAATCCAGGATTGAATCATTAGCTCATCGACCAGTGACAGGGACCCCTCCGGTGCGCCGATGACCCGTTCGATCGCGCGTACATAGGTGTTGTAAATACTTAAGAATTCGTTGGGTTCTATCGGCTTGTCGGTTGCCAGTATTAACGGTCGTGCCAATGCTTCCTCCATCGCTTCGCCAATTTCCCAAACGACTCGAGCGACAAGTTGCGGATTGTCGAGATGGAAGTCGCCCTCCCCAACGCCCTGTTCAATGATGGTTGTCAATACCGGAACGAAGCGGTCGCGAGCGGCGCGGCGATGACGAACGAGCAGCATGGCATTCGCATCCTGCAGCAGAAATTCACCGATTTGTAGTGAAGACCTGCGGTTTTGTTTTGTTGCCGAGTCTAGAGCGACGACAAACTTCTGCAGTTTTTCAAGCGCCGGTGCTTTAGCCGCAAGAACTTCTTCCAGTTGTGCTTCAGCACGCAGCAACATGCGCTCAAGCGCGGCATCAAGCAGGTCAGACTTCGATTTGAAGTGGTGGTAGAAAGCGCCCTTGGAAACCCCAAGGCCGGAAATAAGACGATCAACTGAAGTGTTTTGATAACCCAGGTAGGCAAAGAGCTCTTCAGCCAGGTCAAGGAAGTCCTCTTTGCGGGAGTCGGAACGTGTGCTTGATTTTCGCATGTAAAAACTTTAACAAACCGACCGTCGGTATGTAAAGAGTCTTTTTTAGCGAAAAAATTTCTTCTCTGCTGTACAGCGATATACTCAATGCTGATTCTGGAGTGGGAAAAGTTTGATGGGTGAGAAGTCTATGCCGGTGCTGGTAGGTGTTGGCCAGGTGACGGAACGTGAGTTTGATGTTGATAGTTCTTCGGTGCTGGACCTGATGGAGCAGGCAGCTTACAAGGCTGTGGAGGATGCTGGTATTTCCAGGGCTAGTCTTGCCGGTCTTGATTCCTTGGTTATTGTGAAAAGTTTTCGGGAATCGACCCGCAATTCTCCTGAGGTACTAGCGAATAGAATAGGCGCGACCGATGCAACCCAATGGTTGATGCCTAATGGCGGCAACGGGCCGCAATACCTGGTTAACCGCTTCAGTGAGGCCATTGCGAATGGGGAATCCCAGTTTGTCTTGTTCGCGGGGGCAGAAGCTATGGCAACAGCGCGGAAAATCGTTAAAGCAACGGGAGAGCAACCACCTTGGCAGGAAGTTGCGACCTGTGATCCGAGTTACCTGGTGGAAGATGTAGAGCTCAGTACGGCCCATGAGCAACAGCACGGCCTTTGGCTTGCGCCAGGCTTCTATGCAATGAGCGAAAATGCGCGGCGGCACCAGCTGGGACATTCCGTTGAGGAACACCAGTTGGGACTGGGTGAACTGTTTACCCGGTTTACCGAGGTCGCAGCGAAGAGTTCACATGCCTGGTACCCCGTCCAGCGTAGCGCTGCAGAGATTGCGACCGCCACCGTTAATAACCGTTACGTGGCCTGGCCATATACTAAGTATATGAATGCGATGAACCAGATTAACCAGTCTGCTGCGCTGCTTCTTACCTCGGTCGAGCAGGCGAGAAAGCTCGGTATCAGCGACGATAAGTTCATCTATCTGCATGGATGTTCTGACACCAAGGAGAAAAGTATCCTTGGTAGGCAGAATTATTACTCGAGTGAAGCCATGCGGGTGATGGCAGAGCAGGTATTTGCCAACAATAGTGCGAGCGGGAGCCTTGGCATTGATGATATGCAGCACATCGATTTTTATTCCTGTTTTCCCAGTGCCGTGGCGATGGCCAGGGATACGTTTGGTATGTCAGTTGACGACCCGCGGCAACTGACAATCACGGGCGGGCTGCCCTTCCATGGCGGTGCCGGAAATAACTATGTGATGAACTCTATTGCGGCAATGGTCGAAAAGGTCCGAGAAAATAGGGGCAGTTATGGGCTTGTGACGGCGAACGGCGGTTACTTTAGCAAGCATGCTGCCGGTATCTACTCGACAAACCCCGTTGAAGGAGATTGGAGTCGTACCGACCCTGCTTCCTACCAGAAGGTTTTGGACGATGTGCCCGACACGCCTTCTACCGAATCACCAAACGGAGAAGCAACGATCGAGACTTATACAGTGCTCTATGGTCGTGATAACCAGCCCCAGCAAGGCGTAGTCATTGGCAGGCTAGGTGAGTTGGGTGACCCGAAGGCCGAGAGGTTCGTTGCTATGGTTGACGATGAAAGCGATGTGCTCGAGAAGATGACCCAGGAAGACATGATCGGATCTAGTGGTCTCGCGAGTCGTGGCGATAAGCTCAACAAATTCATCCTGAAATAGCATGGGAACTTTCTTGTGGACTTTTTTTGATGAACAAGTAGCCATGAATAAGTTATGAAAGCCTGGCAGATTAAAGAGTTGGGTGATCCTTGGACGAACCTTTCCATTGGGGAAGTGGCTTTGCCTATCCCACCTAAAGGTGTCTGTAGAATTGAAGTCGAAGCTGTTGACCTTAATTTTGCTGACATCCTGCAGTGCCAGGGCAGTTATCAAGTGAAACTGGATACGCCCTTTACGCCGGGAATGAATGCTGTCGGTAAGGTCATAGAAGTGGGCGAGAATTCCGGTCATGCGTTAGGAGATCGGGTTATCGGGCCTACTTATAAGGGTTTTGGCGGCTACGCAGAAGAATGTTTTATTCCGGGCAGGCAAGCGACAGGGCTGGATGTCGGGGTAGATCCCGTCAAAGCAGCCGCGATGCATGTGACTTACGGCACGGCCTGGTTTGGACTCCATCTTCGGGGAAACCTTCAGTCGGGCGAAACGGTGCTGGTGCTTGCGGCGGCCGGTGGCGTGGGAGCTGCTGCTGTTGAACTTGCAAAAGTTCATGGTTGCTGGGTGGTTGCGGCAGCGGGAGGCGCTGAGAAAACAAACGCTTGCCTCCAGATGGGTGCTGATGAAGTAGTGGACTACAACAGTGAGGATCTCTACGAAAAAGTTATGTCGTTGACCGATGGTCGCGGTGTGGATGTTGTCTACGACCCGGTCGGTGCTCATTATTTTGATGTGGCCAGAAGGCTGGTCGCTTGGGAGGGACGGTACTTGATCATTGGTTTTGCAGCGGGGACTATTCCAAGTGCGCCCATGAATCACGCACTGGTAAAAAATTACTCGCTCGTTGGCGTTCATATGGGTGGGTATCGGGGCAGGGACGATAAGCCCTTTGAGGACTGCTACCGAGCACTCTACACCCTGTTGATGCAAGATAAGATTAGTCCCCTGATTGATGCGGTAGTCGGATTTGATCAACTGCCCGAGATGCTACAACGATTGGCGAACAGGCAATCGAAGGGGAGGATTGTATTTTCCCCGCGGCGCTGATGAGCCTGGTGGCGAGTCCAGACAGTACGATAAAAGTGACGTAGGAAATTCCCTTCGCTGCCTGCCAACTGCCGCCCGTTGCGCTTTCCATCATGTGGCCGAACTTGTACCTCGGTTAAGGCTAGTGAGTAAAAGATGGCTCGAGAACTGTCTTGACGTTACCCGGTCAGGCTTTATTTGCGATGGGTAAATCATCCTGGCCGCGATCACGAAATACATCCCGGAAAACGTTAGAATCATTCGATAGGCAAAAATGGATACGGCAATGGCGATTACAGGAGAATGTTTTTGTGGAGAGGTGGCCTTTGAGATTTCTGGCGATGTGTTCGATGCCAGGTCTTGCCACTGTTCCAGATGCAGGAAGGCTTTTAGCGGCGCGGGGTCAGCCTATGCTCTGGTGCAGCCGGGTACATTCAGATGGCGCAAAGGTGAAGCGCTGTTAACTTCCTATGTGAATAAAGAAAGTGCGGGCCTGCAATTCTGTAGGGTCTGTGGTTCTACCTTGTGCGGGGTCTTTAACGGCGAGGTTCATGGGGTTTCGTTGGGCTGTCTGAATGATGACCCCAAAGTCATCCTTGCGCGCCATATCTTTGTTGGCTCAAAAGCCAGCTGGGATATGATTGGTGGGGAAACACCACAATTTGACGAATACCCGATCGACCCCTGAGCCATTTAAGGACGAACAATGACCGACCCATCCATACCGTTATCACCAGAAACATCATCAGAAATATGGAATGCTTTATTAGCGCTGGACACGCCAACTGTCTGCAACGCGCTTGAAGTTGTGAACCCAGGTCGCCGTGCATGGGGATTCAATATTCGCCCGTTTGTCTGTGTCAGGCCCGCGCTTTCGCCGATGCTTGGCTTCGCCCGAACTGTGCGAATCCGAGCCGCCCATAGGCCGGCAAAAAGGATGGATGCTGATGGATATTATCAATACATTGCTGAAGGTGGGCCGATGCCCAGTATCGCGATTGTCCAGGATGTCGATGACACCCCAGGGTATGGCGCCTACTGGGGTGAGGTGAATACCAATATTCATTTTGGGCTGGGCTGTCTTGGTGTTGTTACGAATGGCAGCGTACGGGATATTCCCGATAGTCAGGAAAAGTTTCAGATGCTCGCAGGCATGATCAATCCATCACATGCTTTTGTGAACGTTGTTGATTGGGGGGGTGACGTTAATGTCCATGGAATGGAAGTCAGTCATGCAAACCTGGTTCATGCTGATATGCATGGCGCCGTTGTTGTTCCTGCGGGAGATGCCGAAGCCATCGTTGAAGAAGCCGCAAAGATAATGGCCCGCGAGCACATTGTCATTGAAGCTTCGCAAAAACCAGGCTTCAATATGGAAAAGTTACGGGAAGCTTGGAAAGGGCAGGCTGAAATCCACTAGCGCTACTTAAAGTCTGCTAGTGCATCATCCAGAACAGAAAGCCCGCAAAGGGTGTGTAATACACCGACTTTATCTGTCAGGTTAAAAATAGCCTTGTAGCTATCTGAATTGCAGCGGTTCTCGTGAAAGTCGACGGTTACCGCAGGTTCAAGTACAGCAGCCAGCTCTGAAGTGTTGGCAAACGGCACCAGTCGGTCGAATGGCGAGTGATAAAGGTGAACCAGCGCGTTTGAGCCTGAAAGGTTATCTTCAGCCGACACTATTTGCGTAAAGCTACTCAGCTGTAACATTGCTTTAAAATCATCCAACTCAGGGTCGTTACCAAGGAACGCCGTGACAAACTCCGGGTTGATTGTTTCACCCGTCACCACGTCGTCAAGTGAAAGCCCGGTGTCTGTGTAACTTAGGAAACCTGGGAAAATCCGGTCGGTAGCAAACGGTATAGTGCTGTCTTCATCCACGTATCGGCAATAGGCGCCATCTTCGCAGCTTCTATCGAGATGCTGCATGACCCCTCGCACCGTCTCGTAGAGGTTATGGGGGGCACCTCCGGAATAGACTTCTCGTACCGACAGGTTCTCTGGACCTTGGGTTTCAAATAACAGATAGAGGCCAATGGCGCTATGCCCACCTTGGGAATAGCCGATGATAGCGACGTTCGATCCGTTGTAAACGCCCTCATAGGCACGGCCCTCAAGCACCAGGTTCACCAAATCGAGGGTGTTTAACGCTGTTCTGTTTGCCATCAAGTAGGTTTCCGGCGCATTCTCAGGCCCACCCCCGGACCTACCTCGGCCATAATTGTCAGGTGCGATAACAAGGTAGCCGCGAGACGCGAACAGGTTCGCCAGAATGTACCAGGCATCAGTATCGTTCAGGTTGCCCGGGGTGGATCCGGTAGCGTGTGTTAAGAGAATAACACGATCCCTGGCGACGAAACCGCTCGCGGGTGGGATGACAGGAAAGGTAATGGCCGCGGAGAGTTCTGTGGAAGGAGATCCATCGGGATGTCGCGAAAGATAGCTGATCTGCTGTGAGGTAACACCGTAAATAGAATCCGGGTCTACCAGATTGCCCCAGTTTGCTTCAGCGATATCAAGGATAAGGTCACGGATCAGGGATTCTATTCCTGACGGTAGATCTAGGTCCTCGTAGAGTGCGCCAGTAACGTAGCCTAAAAACATGTCATTGACGGTGTCTCTTGGCAGGTCGAATTGGTTGATGACTGCAAGACCTGAAGGGTTCGTTACGCCGCTAGAAATAAACAGCTCCGAGACCGACGCCGCTTCGTTGCTGCGTGTGCTTTTTGCAGTGACCGTATAGGTCGAATTCTCATTAAGATCGCAGTTGATCTTGTGATCCAGTATCTGGTTGAAATCAGCTCTAGAAAGATCGAACAGGTTGCGTCGTATCGTCGTTCCTGCAAAACCGCTGCAGCCACTGCTGAGTTCAAGGCTGGCGTCCGAATGCCCCGGATGGGCGAAACTTGACGTTAATTGTTTAGGTTCCAGATTGGTTACGCCGGGCCCCGGCACTGAATCCAGTAGCGCCACAGTAGTCGGGTCTAAAATGGGCGTAGTGACTGTTGGTTCAGGCACGGGCGTTGAGCCGCCACTGCCACCCCCACCGCAGGCAGCCAGGCAGCAGGTCAGAATCAATGCAGGGACAATTGGGTTCACAGGAGTAAGCGACACTTTCCCTGCTGCCCGCTCAACCAAACGCCGAGGTGAAAACATCCTCATTGAAGCCTACCAGGTAGGTATCTCCTACTTTGATGGTCGGCGCGCGCAGATTGCCTGTTGGGCCGAGCATTGCCTCGACAGCATCACTGCCCACTTTAGCGGAAACATCAAACTCCTGTACTTTCTTGCCTTTCATGGCAATTAGCTTAGCAGCGTCGCTTAAAAGTGCTTTAGCGTCAGACGCCTGCAATTTCTTGCTGGCCATGACGGTTTCAAGAATGTCTACCTTACTTGCTTCCAAAAACTTGGATGCTTTGGTGCAGGTAGTTCATCCTTTTCTGAAGTAGTACCAAGCTGCTTTATTTGCCATTTTGTATTTCTCTATGATCGATCGTTAAGTAAGGTTAGTAGGCAAAGCCGGTTTGTTCAACCGTTAGGTTGATCCCCTGGTTGAGTTTAAGTGGATATTCTCACCAGGCTTAGACAAGTTCCAGGCTTAGTATCCCCAATTCGTAAGGTGCTTTATGATGTGCGCTCAGCTTTCAGGATTTACCCTATGAAGTTCCAGGTTCCTCGGTTATTTTGGGCTCCGGTCGCCCTTTTCCTTGTTTCATGCGAGTCCACTCAGGTTGCGGAAAATAGTTCTGGCAAGCCTTTAATTACATCGGTTCAGCAAATTGAAAAGAGCCCTAATGACACGCGTGATTACCGTTATCTGGAATTGACGAACGGGCTTAAGGTGGTCCTGATATCGGACCAAAAAGCCGATAAGGCAGCGGCATCACTGACCGCTTTTCGTGGCAGTTTTCATGATCCATCAGAGCGATTGGGTCTGGCCCATTTCCTGGAGCATATGTTGTTTATTGGAACGGAAAAGTACCCGGAACCTGACGGCTACTTTAGTTTTGTCCAGGCTCATGGCGGAAGCTCCAATGCCTATACCGCGCCTGATCATACTAACTACTTTTTTGATATCCAGCCCGAGGCGTTTCACGAAGGACTGGACCGGTTCGCCCAGTTCTTTATCTCGCCATTGTTACAGAAGGCGTATGTGGATCGAGAAAAGAATGCAGTGAACTCTGAATACCAGTTGCAGATGAAGGATGACGGCTGGCGATCATTTGTGGTCCAGAAAGTGGCGTTGAACCCGGACCATCCGGTCTCCAAATTCAACATCGGTAGTCTGGAAACGTTGCAGGGTGATGTGCACGCTTCGCTGCTGACCTTCTTCGACGAAAACTATTCTGCTAACCAGATGGCGCTGGTTGTGCTGAGTAACGAGACTCTGGATGAGATGCAACCATGGGTCACTGAAACATTCTTGCCCATCAAGAATAGGCGTCTTGAAGAGTCAAAAATCAATAAGCCTATTTTCACGTCCGGGCAGTTGCCGGCGAAGCTCTTGTTCGACAATCTAAAAGACATCCGCCGGGTTGGTTACACCTTTCCTATGCCTTCAATCCAGACCTATTATCGGAAAAAGCCAGTCCAGTACATCTCCAGCCTGCTTGGCCATGAAGGTGCCGGAAGCTTGCATGCGCTGCTTAACGAAAAGGGCTGGATAGAAGGGCTGTCGGCTGGCGAGTCGCAGATGGATGAGGGCAATAGCGTCATGACGGTCAATATCAGCCTGACCGAAACTGGAGCGGCTCATGTAGATGAAATCAGTGCATACCTATTTGCCTATCTCGATCTGCTCAAAAGCGGGGATATTGAAGCGTGGATTTATCAGGAGCAAGCAACAATTGCTCAGCTTGCTTTTCGCTTCAGTGAGAAAACCAGCGCCATGAATGTTGTCAGATCGATCGCGCCGGCATTGCAGTACTACCCGGCCGAAGACCTCCTGGTAGCGCCCTATCTGATGGAGGAATTTGACGCCTCGCTGATCAGGTCTTTCCTGACCTTGCTAACGAAGGACAACGTTTTGATGACGCTGTCATCTCCCGGCTATGAAGGTCAATCCACGGAGTCCTGGTTTGGCGTGTCTTACGACCTCAAGCTTGGTGAGATCTCAGTGGCAGCCGTTGATTCGAGTGCCTTGAAGCTGCCTGAGGCTAACCCTTTCTTGCCGGAATCACTGGACCTGACGCAAGCGGACACTTTTGGTCCAAAGCCTGTGTTAGCGGAAAACGGACTCGAACTCTATATGGATACTGACTTAGAGTTCAATGTGCCCCGTGCGGTCATTCACGTCAGTCTTCGTAACGATGGCGGGTTCACGGCCCTTACCGACGCGGCGCAGTCACAGTTGTATAGCATGCTTGTTCAAGATGATCTGAATGCACTTGGCTATCCGGCGTTGCTGGCAGGCGTCAGTTATCAGGTCGCTGCGCCGCCCAGGGGCTTTAGAGTCTCTGTTGAGGGCTATAACGACAAACAGCTTGTGCTGCTTGAAGAAGTGTTAAGTCGCTTGATGAGTCTGGACATTAAGGAAGATCGTTTTGATGTCATGAAAGGAGAGTTACTCAAGAACCTTGCAAACTCCCTGAAGAACAAACCATTTCTTCAAAGCTACCAGCGATCGAAGGATGAGCTTCTCGATTCTAGCTGGACCTCAGAGCAGCTTATTGGCGCGTTAGAGCCCGTAACGTCGGAAGGCCTTGCCGCTTGGAGAGATAGCGTCCTTGACGAGGTCTCTATCCAGGGCCTGGTCCATGGGAACGTGACGAGAGCCCGAGTTGATGAACTGGCTGGCTTGTTAAAGAAACATGTCCGGATAAATGATGTCGAACCGGTATCACCGATGGTAGTTGAACTGGAAGGTGCAAGCTCGACGTTGCTGAAAATAGACCACAATGATGCTTCCATGGTGCTCTACGTTCAGGATGAGCAGTCTAGCTTTGAGCATAGAGCCAGAAGCAAGCTACTGACCCATCTGGTAGCACCCGGTTTCTTCTCATCACTGCGCACAGAGCAGCAACTTGGCTACGTTGTGTCCGCGGTTAATACACAGCTCAGGGATCGTGGTGGAATAAGCTTTGTCATCCAGTCGCCGGTTGCTGGCCCCGACTTGCTCAGGGACCGAACTCTGGCATTTATGACCGCCCAAGAACGGGTGCTTTCCGAAATGTCGGACGAAGAATTTGGCGCGAACAAGGGTGGTTTAATCGCGAAGCTCACCCAGAGAGACAAAAATCTTTCGCAAAGGTCAAATCGTTATTGGGCAGATCTGGATCAGGGTGTGACGACATTTGATTCCAATATGCAGATGGCGAAAGCGGTTTCTGATCTCACTAAAAATGATATGCAGGCTTTTCTGAAGGAGGTAAACGGTAAGCTCGGTAATCAATATATGATGGTTTACAGTGAGGGCAAGTTCGCTTTACCCTGATGCTACCAGTCGGGTAACCGTACAATCAGGCTCTGGCTTGCGGTGGCCAGTAAGATACCGGACTCGCTCCACATGTTGACCCGGCCGTAGCCGAAGCCATCACCGACATGCTCGATCAGGTTCTCGCAGAGTATCCATTCACTTGGGACGTGATTGGCAATTCTAATCGTGTTGTCGAGGCTGGTGCAGCTCATGACCTTGCCAAGGGCGTTACCCAATGCAGAAGGCATGTAGTCAGCAACGATTGCCAGTGCACCAGCGTCATGTTCGACTCCTGGCATGCGAGCCCAAAGCAGGGATTGGTTGTCGCCACTTGGCTCACCGGCACCTGAGAAGCCAAACATACCCCGTGCGATTCGAATATCCACGTGTTCATGAATCGTGTCGCCATCATGATGGCGTTCCAGTGCATCACAATCCTCGGGTTTGGGTGCGCTGGGCATCTTGTACCAATTTCCTTCTGCAACATTAGGCCGTTGGCCGCAGGCCCCAAGTACCGTGATGACCTCCTGCTCGCCAAGGTGACCAACAGCGCGTCCCTGTGTTACGTTTCGCCCTTTTGCTGGCAATAGAACCTCGATGTCGAGCGTGACGGGCTGCTGGGTAATCGACAAATATTGCCCTGTCGCCCAGACGATTGGTTTTTCTGTGGCTTGCTCCAGCGCAACAATGCCGGCGGCAAGGCCTGCGCCACCAAAAAGTGAGCCACGTCCGCCGGTGGTTTTCGGCACCACGGGAAGTTGCCATTTCATCGTTGCAACAGGATGGCTCATCTCAAGAAAATCAGCGCTGGAAACTTTTGACACGTCTCTGGTCTCACTCGTAAAAGGAAGGAGCGGATTCTAGGGTGATGACCGGCCTTGACTCAAGCGTTTGACCTAATTTTGGTGTCGTCTGGCCAGGAAACTAAAGTAGAAGTGATGAACTTTAACGATGCAGAAGCGCCCTGCCTTAGTCGCGCCGATCTTCCAGAAGCCCACCGGCTCATCTGGAAGATGATTGCAAAGCCAGTTAATCGGTGGCGTTTCAGGGGAAGTCGTTAATTTAAGCGGCATTGTTGAAGGAAGCAGTGAAAGATGAGCATTGGTGAAAATGCTATGGTGGATGCGGCGGCTGCCATTGCCAACTGTCAACGAACGGTTCGTATCGCTGACAGCATCAGCTCTCTCGCTGCCTCAACCGGTGCTGGGAAAGTTACTGCCGCCGGCGTTGCCATTGGTGATAAATCTCGTGACCCGAAATATGTCGAAGCCGGACTAAAAAAGTCCTTTGGAGTAGTTAGTATGCGGATGATTCCACTTAGTCGAATAGTGAGTTACTGGTCTGAGATACAAGGAGATCGTGTAGCGATTTACCATGAAGGTGACACTATTACCTGGGATCAGCTGGATAGGGAAACCAACAGACTGGCTAGGGCCTATGAATCCCTTGGCGTTAGCCAGGACGATTTTGTGACAATCGCGTTGCCGAATGGTATCGAGTTTTTTAAGTCGACGATCGCAACCTGGAAGGTTGGTGCAACGCCGCAACCCGTTTCAGCCAGACTACCCAAATTCGAGCGGGATCAGATTGTAGAAGTAGGCGCCCCCAAACTGATCACCGGTGTTCCGGATGGCTCCCACGAGGGATACCTGACGCTGGCCGCTGGATATGAACCGGATTCAGCCATCTCCGGCGAACCTTTACCCGAAAAAACCGCGACTTCTTTTAAGGCAATGACCTCTGGTGGAAGCACAGGCAGGCCAAAACTGATCGTCAGCACTAGTCCGGCGGTTTGGGATATAGATTCGGACCGATTACATACCCGGTTGCAGGGGTCGATGCTGATACCGGGCCCGCTTTATCACAACGGTCCTTTTGTCTGGGCCATGAGTGCGTTATTTCGCGGTAACCAGATCACTGTGACCACAAGGTTTGATGCGGAACAAACCCTTACCCTCATACAAGACCAGCGAGTCGATATTGTCTACATGGTGCCAACGATGATGCAGCGGATTTGGAATTTGCCTTTAGCCGTCAGAGCTGGCTATGACCTGTCCAGCCTGAAAGTTCTATGGCATCTGGCGGCACCGTGTCCGACCTGGTTGAAAGAAGCTTTTATTGAATGGCTGGGTGCTGATGTTATCTGGGAACTTTATGGCGGCACCGAAGCTCAGGGTGGAACGGTCATTAGTGGCAATGAGTGGATGTCGCATCGCGGATCCGTCGGCAAGCCGAACGCAACTTGTGAAATTATAGTGGTAGGAGAAGATGCCCAGCCATTGCCCCCCAATGAGATTGGTGAGGTGTTTCTGCGACCGCTAACCGGGCAGGGATCTACGTATCGCTACATTGGGGCGGAAGCTAAATCTATTCCCGGCGGCTTTGAAAGTATTGGCGATATGGGTTATTTCGATGAAGACGGTTACCTGTATCTGGCAGACAGGCAGACGGATATGATTTTGTCTGGTGGCGCAAACATTTATCCGGCTGAGGTCGAGGCCGCCATCGACAGCTGTGCAGGTGTTCGTTCGTCAGCCGTCATAGGATTGCCTCATGAAGACCTGGGTAATTTTGTTCATGCCATTGTTGATGCTCCGGGGGGATTAGAAGAATCCGTATTATTGAACCATCTGGCGGACAGGCTTGTTCGTTATAAAATTCCCAAGACCATTGAGTTTTCTGATGAACCCATGCGTGATGACGCGGGTAAGCTGAGGAGAAAAGCTCTTCGAGAGGAGAGGCTGGAGAAATCATAAACGACTGGGTGTGAGTGAGACGTTATGAATGAACAAAAAATTATCAGTCATCAGGCACCGCCGCCCAGATGGGTATTGAAACTGTTCACCAAAGTGAACGTAATCGTCTACAAATTGACCGGGGGGCGGTTGATGAACAAGCTGTCTGGTATGCCGATTCTGCTAGTTGAGATGAAGGGCGCCAGATCCGGAAAGAAGCGGACCATTCCCTTGATGTGCGTGCCTCATGAGGCTGGGTTCCTGCTGGTTGCGTCCCAAGGTGGCGCGCCGAAACATCCGGTGTGGTTCTACAACTTGATCACTTATCCGGATGTTCGTATTACCTTCGGCGGTAAAACTAGTCCCATGCACGCGCGACGAGTGCCGGACCACGAAAAGGCGCAGTTTTGGCCGGTCTGCTGTGAATATTATCCCCCATACCAGGACTATCAAGCTCGGACGGATCGAAATATTCCCGTCTTTCTATGCGAGTATAGTCCGGTTTAAATCCCCGAATTAATAATAAGGTGAAAATAAATGACTGAAATTGTTCTTCAACCAACGGGTGACCAGGTTCGAGCATTTCGTGACAGGGAAACCGGTGAACCCATCTCCATGTTGAACCTGCTTAGATTCAGAGAAAAAGCTGTTTATGAAGACGGTCGTGAGTCAGCGTTAAGCGGTGAGCAGGCCTATCACTTATATGGAAAGGCTTTTAAGGAAATCATGGAGCCTAAAGGCGCGCGCATCTTGTATTCGGGAGAGGTTAGAGGTTTTTTGATTGGCGAAGGAGAAGGCGCCTGGGATGCTGTCGCAGTGATCGAATACCCGTCAACTCAGGTGATGCTCGACATGTTCCGGAATGAGGAATATCAAAAGGCTCAGCAGCACCGCGCTGCCGGCCTTGTCGGTCAGATGCTGGTTGAATGTGGGCCGGGATTTAACTTCGGCTAGTGTGTGAAGGGAACGGCTGGATGCAAGCAAACCGAAAGGAAACGCCAAAGATATCCCAGAGGTTTCGCAAAGATGACCACGAGCGGGCATTAACTAAAATGAAGCAATACAAGCAAAGTGCTAGAAGATTTTCAGTAAATAAAAAGGAAAGCGAAAAATAGTGAGCGCCTGAAGGTCAGGGGCCGGCCGAGGACGACGCCAATCAACCAGCTGAACTCTGCCTGATTTCACGCAGGGTTGTTGCATGCGCTTCACGGTCGATTCGATAGAAGCTAATGCAGATAATCGCAAGTGTCGTCATCGCAAGGACGGCCGGGCCAAGTGCCCAGCCGAACCGCAGCACGGATTCGCTTGAGACATTAGCGGGGTCTGCACCTTGCGGAATGCCTGCGAAGTCTATGATCAGGCCGGCGAAGATAGCGCCGGAGCCGCCGATAGCCTTGCCGGCAAATGATGCCGCCGCATAGTAGATACCTTCCTGGCGTCGTTTATATCGTCGTTCATGTTCATCGGTCACGTCAGCGATCATGCTGGATGTTAGCGGTATCGCTGCACCAAGACCGATCCCGGAAATAGTCCCGCTGATGATGTAAAGAGGGGCAATGATCGGGTCACTATTGGGCGGTAGCAAATCCAGCAATCGAAGAATAATGACATAGGAGGTGAAGATCGCATACCAGCAGTGGCCAGCGATATAGAGGTGTTTCTTTTCCTTAAAAATAGTCGATAGAGGCCGAGTTAGTAGCGTGCCGCTGACGACACCAACGACACCGCCAGTAAAAAGGAAAGTCATCTGGTTGGGTGACAGTTCAAAAAAGTAGGTACCGGTATAGATGATGAGTGCCTGAACCATCCCCTGGCTCATGCCGGCAATGATCGATGCTGTCACGACGGCCGTAAACGACGGAATACTAAAGGCCTTAACAATGTCGTGGAGCATCGATCTGGGTGAAAAGCGATCTTCGGGACCCGGTTGCGGAAGGTTTTTTATCTGGCTGTGGGTGCCAAGGGCAGAGACCCAGACACCGATGACCATGATAAAAAAGCCTGCCATCGCGAATGGGGGGTAGGCATCCGGGTTGAGTTGGCCATTGTCATAGTTTTCCGTAGCGCCAAAAAATATTATCGGACCGCCAATCAGGACTGCGAACATGCCGAGTAACTGCAATACCATCCGGACAGAGGATAGAAGGGTTCTTTCGTCATAGTCACGGGTTAACTCGGCGCCCAGGGACATGTGGGGTACTGAGTAAAAAGTCATAAAGGTTCGGGTAGCAATAGAGAAAATCGTTAGCCACCAGAAAAGCCCCATTTCGGACATGCCGGCAGGGGGAGCAAACAGGAAATAAAAAGAGGCAGCAAAAGGGATGGCTGCTGCGTACATGTAGGGGTGTCTTCTTCCCCAGCGCGACCTTGTTGAATCAGAGAGGGCTCCCACCATCGGGTCGCTGACTGCATCGACGATAAGTGCCAGGAAAATGGCTATGCCAGACAGGGTCCCTGAAAGTCCCAGCACTTGATTGTAGTAAAAAAGCAGGAAAAACCCGAAGGCGGCAGATTTGATACCTTCCGGGAGTTGGCCGACGCCAAAGGCTATCCTTACTCGCCAGGGTAGGGGAGTGTCATCAGTTTTCATTCAACCAATTAATCGCGCTGCAGGCGAGGCAGGTAGTCCATAGGCTTCACCAAAAGCTTCACCAAAAGCTTCACCCCGGTTAAGTGATCGCCACCGTATTTGTGCCGCCATCGTTCAGGAATATTTAACCCTAGGGTCATTCGGATAGATCCATTCTTCTCCCATGACCTGCTCAACTTGCAGTTCCGGTGGAATATTTTCGGCGCCAATGACACGATCGGTCTGCTGATTCCAGTGGTAGATCCTGGCTTCCTGGTAAGACAGTGGTACACCTTTAAAGCCATACGACTCCATAGACTTCTGAATCGCTTCGCCAAACTCTGTGTCTTCCAGCAACACTTTGTTCAGGCTTTCACCGTCATTCACTGTCCAATAATCCGGTCGCTCCCCATCGCCCCAGTCAGGTACCAATGTCCAGGTTTCGAACAGCGTCTGGTTGATGCTGATCGGCCAGAACAGCAATGGCGGTATAGCGCGATGGCTAAGTGGCGACACCCAATTCGGGAATATGCCATAGGACTGGGTGCAGGTGCGGCCTATCTCGCCTACCGTTTCGATTTCCGGCAAGTCCGGTAATTCGATGGAGCTACTCTGATTCCCGTCTTTGGGTCTTGGTGCAACCATTCGACCATGCCCATTTGGGTAAAAGGTGTTTACGTTACGACGGTCATCCAGTGCCGGCGCGACGGTGCTGGGGTGGATGCTTTTTACGTGGTAAACCTCTGTGTTGGATTCCATCGCAATCTTCCAGTTACAGTTGAGTACAAACGTGTGCCTGGCCGCCAGTCGAACTTTATCGAATTGAAATTCTGCCCATTCATCGGCAATCGGGCCAAGATATTCGAGCAGGCTGACACAATTTTCATCGAAGTTCACAAAGATGAGGTTGCCGAACCGTTCACAGCGAACAGGGATCAGGCTGCGGCACGAAAAATCAAGGTCAGTGAAGTCTTCCGGGTCCCGAACTGATAGTAATTCGCCCTGGTGGGTGTAGGTCCAGCCATGATATTTGCAGGTAAGTCTTGCTTTGCGGCCTGACTTTTCAGTCACAATAGGCGCGCCCCGGTGACGACAGGTGTTGTAGTGGGCGTAAATTTCACCATCATCGCCGTGAACGATAATCACCGGCTGGCCGGCGTTTTCCCAAAGCATGTAGCACCCTGGATCAGGAATCTCGTCTATATGGGCAGCAAATAGCCAAGACTTGCGCCACAGGTGTTCTTGTTCCAGATCGTAAAAGCGCTGATCTGTGTAACGGCCTGCAGGTAGGTCCGGTAAATGGGGAAAACCAACAGGCGGTTCTGTCCTTGCGGCTTCGTACTCCATCAGCCGCTTCAGGGTCGTAATTTCCTGTTCATTCATGCCCATGATCAATGCTCCTGTTGGCCAACTATCCCGATAGACTATCGTCTGGATTTTAAAAATGCAACGTGTTACAAAATCGCACGGGTTTTCTGCTCAAAGCGGGCAATAGCGCGTGTTTTAAGAGCGTAGATTGAGATATAGTCCCCGCTGGGCTGATAGACGGCAAAGACAAATTAAAGGAGAAGGTCCTTGGCACAAGCAAAGAAGAAAGCCGCTGCAAAGAAACCGGCAGCGAGCAAAACAGTGACGAAAGCGACTAAGAAGAGTGTCGCCAAGAAACCTGCGGCTAAAAAAGTAGTGGCAAAAGCCAGAAAGGCGCCGCGAACTGCCGTTAAAAAAGGCGCTTCAAACAAAGGTCCGTCCAACGCGACACTTAAATCGTTGCATCTGAAAATGCTGCGAATTCGTCGGTTTGAAGAAAGAGCTGGCAAGTTGATGGAGGACGGCAAGGTTCCGGGTGCATTGCACCTCTATGTCGGTCAGGAAGCTGTAGCCTCAGGCGTTATGCAGCATCTTTCCAACGAGGACTGGATTACCTCTACTCACCGTGGCCATGGCCACCTGGTGGCAAAGGGCGGCGAATTTAAGCCGATGTTTGCGGAACTGTTCGGGCGATCAACCGGCTACTGCAACGGTAAAGGCGGCAGTATGCATATCTCGAATATGGACCTGGGTATGTTGGGTGCTAACGGAATCGTTGGTGGCGGGCCACCGATCGCGATGGGCGCGGCATTTTCGAATCAGTTTAAGGGAAATAAAAACGTTTCGATCGCCTTCTTCGGTGACGGTGCGTCCAATGAAGGCAGTGTGCATGAGGCAGCTAACATGGCGGCGCTCTATAAATTGCCCTGTGTCTTTGTTTGTGAAAACAACGGCTACGGTGAATACACGCCGCAGTCAGGCCACCAGGCGATCGTTGATGTTGCCGATCGTGCCTCTGGGTACGGTATGCCAGGTGTTATTTGTGACGGCATGGATGTGATGGCTGTCTATGAAGCGGCCGGTGAAGCAATTGAGCGCGCACGTAGTGGTGGCGGGCCAACGCTGCTGGAATGTAAAACTTATCGTTATTACGATCATGTTGGTATCAGGGGGATGGGTCTTACCTATCGTACCGACGAGGAAGTTGAGGCATGGAAGAAAAAAGATGCCATTAACTCCTTCGAAAAACGATTGATCCAACTGGGTGTCATGAGCAGAAAACAACTCGACGATCTTGATGCGAAGATTGGTGAAGAACTTGAAGAAGCCATTGTGTATGCAAGTGATTCTCCTTATCCAACACCGGATCAGTTACTCGAAGATGTCTATTACGTGAAGGGAGCATAAGTTATGTCAGAAGCAAAAAAACCGGAACCCAGAGTTCTGCCTTATGTGCTCGCAATTAACGAAGGTATTCGTACAGTACTCCGTGAGCAGGATGATTCCTTTATTGCCGGTGAAGACGTTGCCGCTGCAGGAAGTGTCTACGGTTACTGCGGCGGTCTGCTGGATGAGTTCGGTTCAAGACGGGTTATTGATACGCCAATCTCCGAAAAAGGAATCATGGGCTTAGGCGTCGGTGCCTCAGCAACCGGTTGCCGTCCAATTATTGATTTGATGTTTATGGACTTCCTTGGCGAATGCATGGACGAAGTTGCCAACCAGATGGCCAAGATGCGATTTATGTTCGGTGGCAAGGCAACATTGCCTGTTACTGTGCTAACGATGGGCGGGGCCGGTGGCGGCATGGCTGCGCAGCACTCTCAAAGCCTGGAAGCCTGGCTTGCTCATTTGCCTGGTATGAAGGTGGTTATGCCATCTGATGCCTACGATGCCAAGGGCATGATTATATCGGCCTGTCGTGACGATAATCCGGTGTTTGTTGTGTTGAACAAGCAATCACTTGCTATGTCGATGGAAGTGCCAGAAGAGTCTTATGAAGTTCCTATTGGTGAAGCCATTGTTCGAAAGCAGGGAACTGATCTCACCATCGTTGCTTTTGGACGAATGGTGCACGAGGCGCTCGATGCCGCGGAACAGTTGAAGGAGGTAGGCCTAAATGTCGAAGTCATCGACGCCCGAAGCGTTCAGCCTTTCGATACGGCAACTGTCGTCACCTCCATCAAGAAGACTCACCGCGCACTGATTGTTCATGAAGCGGTCAAGTTTGGTGGCATCGGCGGAGAGATCACAGCACAGATTCAGGAAGAAGCATTTGACTATCTGGATGCGCCGATCATGAGAGTTGCAGCGCCATTCTCGCCGGTACCTTTTAGTCCTGCGCTTGAGAAGCTTTATATCCCGAATGCAGCAGGTATTGTTGCGAAGGTTAAAGAGACGCTTGAGTTGTAAAAGGTTGGTTTCATGACAGTTCAAACAATTGGCATAGTTGCCAACCCTGCCTCGGGTAAAGACGTTCGGCGGTTAGTCGCTCGCGCCTCGGTTTTCGATAACCGAGAGAAGTGCGCGATTATCAGGCGGGCGTTGTCTGGCGCTATCAATGCAGGCGGTTACAAATTCGCCTTCCTTGACGATTCCCATAATATTGCCGGCGGTGCCCTGCTGGAATTAGGTGAAGATTGTGACGCGGAAAGAGTTCCCTCACTGGGGACTTCTTCGGTTCTCGATACTATCCAGGGAGCACGCAGCCTCAAAGAGATCAATCCCATCGCCACCTTGATACTCGGCGGTGATGGCACCAGTCGGGCTTTTGTAAAAGGCTGGAGGGACTCTGTATTGCTGCCGCTTTCTACCGGCACCAACAATGTTTTCCCAAGGATGTCTGAGGCCACAGTGGCTGGGGCCGCCCTGGGCGTGCTGGCAGCCGGCGGTGTTTCCCTTAAAGAGGTGGCGGTCCCGGTGAAGATCATCGATGTGGAGATTGAAGGTGAGAGCCCAGATCTTGCGTTAATCGATGCCGTCGTTACTCGCGACAAGTTTATTGGATCTCGTGCGCTGCTTGATGGCGACATGATCAATAGGATTTTATTGACCCGAGCGGAACCAACCGCCGTTGGCATGACAGCGGTCGGTGGGCTTATCCGTCCAACACCTGAAGATGAAGACGCAGGCTTGCATTTAACGCTGGGGCGAACGGGCAAACATCAGGTCCACGCGCCAATCGCGCCTGGCCTTTATGAAACCCTGAACGTTCATAAAGTTGAAGTCACGCCGTTTGATAAAGTGATTGAATTTAAAGGGCCCTGTGTCCTGGCGTTTGATGGTGAAAGAGAGCGAGAAATCCAGGCCGGTCAAACGGTTCGAATGCGAGTCAGTCGAACTGGGCCCAGCGTACTGGATATTGAAAAAACAATGCACCTTGCCGCGAGCCGCAAGGTGTTTAACTAAAAACAGAATGTCGAATGATGATTTTTTATTCGATGATATATTCGTTTAGATAGGAGGAACTGATGCCTAGAGAGATTTACCTCGTCAAAGTCGGCATGTCTATGACTGAAGGAATGGTGTCCGAATGGTTTATTCCTGATGGTGGCCAGGTCAAGAAAGGAGACATGGTCTATGCGCTGGAAACTGAAAAAGTAAATCTGGATGTAGACTCCGATTATAGCGGAACGGTTAAACACCTTGCTGAGGCCGGCGTTACGCTGGCACCCGGCGATGTCGTGGGGTACATCTTTGAGGCAGGAGAAGACGTTCCGGATACGCTTGCGGGCGCGCCTGCCGCGGCTTCTCCCGAGGCGGCTCCCGAGGCGGCTATCGAGGCCAATAGTGAACCGGAACCTGCCGTTGCGGCTGCGCCGGAACCGGAACCGTTAGCTGCGCCTGTTGCAGTGGTGTCAGGAGACGGACATATTAAATCTTCTCCAGCAGCAAGACGGCTCGCCAAGGAGCTTGGTGTGGATTACACCCGAGTTGCAGGCACAGGACCGGGCGGACGAATAGTAGAAGCAGATGTTCAGGCCGCTAGTCAGAGTGGTGCAGCGGTTGATGTGGCGCCGGCGGTAATAGCCGCAGGTCCTGAACCAAAAGCGTCGCCACTCGCTAAACGATTGGCGGCAGAGCGAGGTATCGATCTTCGGAGCGTTCAAGGTACGGGCCCAGGTGGACGTATCGTTCAGTCAGATATTGAAAATGCTGCGTTAACTGGTGTGGTTGCTGGCGTGAACACGAGTGCTGCAGAGGTCTCAGGTCCAAGGCCTGGCGAAAGAGTGCCGGTTAAAGGTATGAGAAAGACCATCGCCTCTCGGATGCATCACAGCTTACAGGAAAGCGCACAGCTGACGATGGATATGGAAGTCAACATGGATGACGTCGTCAAGATGCGCTCATCACTTGTTGAAGAATGGGCTAATGAAGGTATTAAGCCGTCTTATACGGATATCGTGATCAAGGCCGTAGCGAAAGCGCTGCGTTCACACCCGATGATGAACAGTCAGTTTTTAGGGACAGAAATAGCGTTGATGACAGAAATTAACGTTGGCATGGCGGTAGCGCTGCCGGAAGGATTAGTCGTCCCTGTGGTACGCAATGCTGATCAATTACCTATCAAGGAACTAGCGCAAGAAACCTCTCGTTTGGCTATTGCGGCAAGGGAAGGTGCTTTGGGGCTTGATGACTATGCCGGAGGTACTTTTACAGTGACGGCATTGGGTATGTATGGCGTTGACTCGTTTACCCCGATCATTAACGAACCGCAAACTGGCATTATGGGTGTTAACCGAATATTCGATGGCCTTGAATGGAACGGTGATCAGCCCGTAAAGACCAAAAAGATGAACCTTTCTCTGACATGGGACCATCGGGCGGTTGACGGGGCTCCTGCGGCGGAATATCTGGTAGAAGTACGTAGCCTGCTTCAATCGCCCTACCGACTATTGGTCTAGGAGGCTCTATGTCAGAACATAATGTTGACGTTCTCGTCATTGGCGGTGGCCCTGGCGGCTATACCGCTGCTATTCGCGCCTCTCAATTGGGGCTCAGCGTGGGCTTGGTTGAACGCGCTGAACTTGGTGGTGTTTGCCTGAACTGGGGATGTATCCCGACTAAATCACTGTTGCACACAGCAGATGTTATGCGTGAAGCTAAGACTGCCAGTGAGCTGGGGCTTGAAATCAGCGAACCTAAGTTCAACTTGGAAAAAGTCGTCAAACGATCACGTGATGTGGCTGCCCAACTTAGTGGCGGCGTTACGCACCTGATGCGCAAGAACAAGATAGCCGTTTTCGTTGGCGATGCGATGTTCCAGGACAAGAACACCGTGATGGTTGGAGATGACACTATCATCGCTGACAATATCATCGTTGCGACGGGTGCCAGAGCGAGGAATCTGCCACATATAGAAGCAGACGGAAATCTAGTCTGGGATGCGCGGAGCGCGATGACGCCGACTTTTATGCCGAAAGAACTACTCATCATTGGGGCTGGCGCTATCGGTGTAGAGTTTGCGAGTTTTTACAACACGCTTGGGGCAAAGGTGACGCTGGTGGAAGTTATGGACCAGATTCTTCCCGCTGAAGACTCAGAGATCGCTGAGCTTGCGAAGCAGTCGTTTATTAATCAGGGCATGGAAGTCTTGACCGGCACCGGCGTTGACGAGGTCAAGGTCACAGGTAAAACCTTGACCGCTTTGATCGACGGTAAGAACCGAAACTTTGATGCCGCCATCCTGTCGGTTGGTGTATCCGGTAATATTGAAAACCTGGGGCTTGAAGCCATTGGCGTTGAAGTTGACCGAGGCTTTATCACCGTTGATGAATACCAGCAAACCAGTGTTGATGGCGTTTATGCCATTGGTGATGTGGCCGGTGTTCCTTGTCTTGCTCACAAGGCAAGCCATGAAGGCATCATTGCCGTCGAAGGTATCGTCGGTGAAATGCCGAATCCTTTGAATAAGGAAAGAATTCCCGGTTGTACTTTTAGTCATCCGCAGATAGCGAGCATCGGTCTGTCAGAAGTTCAGGCGAGCGAAAGGGGTGAAATAAAAGTCGGACGCTTTCCGCTGCTTGCCAATGGCAAAGCGGTGGCGGTGAACGATACTGAAGGTCTGGTAAAAACCATTTTTGATGCGTCTACGGGGGCTTTGCTGGGTGCACACATGATTGGTCCGGGCGTCACGGAAATGATCCAGGGTTTTGCCGTAGCCATTGGCCTGGAGTCGACAGAAGCCGAGTTAATGGAAACTATTTTCCCGCACCCAACGTTGTCTGAAGCCATGCATGAATCTGTACTGTCGGCTTTCGGGCGAACAATTAATTTTTAGCGTAAAAAGCTAACCTAAACAATCAAGAGAACGGATAAGAACGATGACTTTTGCCAAGCCATATTCAGTTGAACACCCGGAAGAGATTGCCATTTGTGATCCAGAGAAGGAACTCAAGTGGGCGGAAGTAGACGACATACTCAACCGCTGCGCTAACGGTTTGCAATCGCTGGACTTGGGTCCAGATGTACGAATAGCGGTTTTCGCCGAAAATGCTGTTGAAACGGCGATGGCAAATTTGGGTGGTTTGGTCGCTGGTGCGTCGGTTGTACCGGTCAACTTTCACCTCACTGCTGAAGAAGTAAATTATATTCTTAGCGACTCCGGTGCGCGCGTCCTGTTTGTTGGACCAGAGACCTGGGAGAGAGGCGTTGAGGCAGCCAAAGGCACGGAAGTCCATACGGTGGTGGCTTGGGGAGCGCCGGAAGGTGTTGCGGTATCCCCCTGGTCTGAATGGCTAGCAAGCAATAACGCAGGTGAGCCAGACCAGTCTGTTCCACCACTCCCCAATCTACTTTATACGTCAGGAACGACAGGTCGACCAAAAGGCACAGACCTGCCGCCAACGATGTTTGCTGGTGGTGCGACAGTAGACGAACACCTGGCTAACTTTAAGGCTAATGTGCTGGAGCGAACAGGCGGCGTGATCGGCCCTCAATTGGTGGTTGGCCCGATGTATCACACGGGCCCGCTGTCCGGAACTAGGCAACTTATTGCCGGGGTCTCCTCTGTCATCATGGCCAGATTTAATGCAGAAAGGACGCTTGAAGTCATTCATCAGCACGGCATTTTTTCCTCCATTATGGTGCCGACACACTTTGTGAGACTGCTAGCGTTGCCCGATGATGTAAAAGCGAAATATGACATTTCGTCTATCCGCTCAATTAGCCATACGGGCGCTAAATGTCCTGTTGATGTTAAGCGCGCGATGATCGAGTGGTTCGGGCCTGTGTTTGTGGATGCCTATGGTGCCAGCGAAGTTGGCACTACCTGCATGATTACTTCTGAAGAGTGGCTTAAGAATCCGGGTTCAGTGGGTAGGGCTGTGCCGCCATTTACCGCGAAAGTCTTGGATGATGATAACAATGAAGTGCCCGCTAATACTGAGGGTAAACTCTATTTTGAAGATGCAACCGGCCGAGGCGTTATTTATCACAATGACCCGGAGAAATCTGCGGCAGCGCATATTGCCCCGGGGGTTTTTACCCTGGGTGAAATAGCTTATATGAATGAAGATGGTTATGTTTTCATTACAGACCGTTTCAGTGACATGGTGGTTTCAGGAGGCGTAAACCTCTATCCCGCGGAACCAGAACAAGTACTTATTCAACACCCTGCTGTACTCGATGTCGCCTGTATTGGTGTGCCCCATAAAGAAATGGGCGAAGAACTCAAAGCGCTGGTTATTCCAAAGGAAGACGTAGACTTACCTTCAGCAGAGGTAATGATCGCTTGGTGTCGGGAGCGTCTGTCGCACTATAAGTGCCCAAGAACACTGGAATTTGTGGACGACCTTGGGCGCAACACCATGGGTAAAATTAATAAGCGAAAGTTGCGCGCGCCTTACTGGGAAGGTGTTGCAACCTAATATTGTCTGTCGGTCCCTGCTGACAGGGTGGAATGGGTTGAATGACATCCGTTGCGCTATGATTTTATGCTACCGCCTAAGGCCATCATATTTCGGTCACGTAGCTGACCTTAAAGACGGGCGTGGTCCCCTCGGGGGTCTAGTTTTCTTGCGACCAGCATCAATAGTAGTAAAGCGCCATAACACCCGCTTCCAAAGAGGAGTATTGTTCTTGTGTCCGTCCATTCTACAATCTGGCTGGTGACATAGGGGCTGACCGCTGTACCGGTTGTTGCTCCCAACAATAAGAGAGACACCAGTCGAGCGCCCGGTAATTCCACCATTTCGGTCGCGAATGATAATATTGCTTTCAGCAAGGCGAGGTTGGCGAACCCCCATACCAGCGCCAAGATAATCAGCCACTCAATATCATGGACGTTCCATAAAGGTAATGAGCCACAGAACGTTGTGACTGAGGCAATCAGTACCAAGCGTCTCACGCCAACTTTAAGCACCCACCAGGCGACAAAAACCTGCGAGACAAACATGCCTAGCCAAAATTGCCCAACCAGGCTTCCTGCCTGGCCAGGCTGGGCATCCAAAATAGTGGCGGCATAGTTTGGCAACCAGAAAAGCATGGAGTACTGGCCCAGCGTGTACAGGAACAAAGAAATCACGCATAGCCAAACAGAGAGAGGCCAGGGGGAAGGCTTGGCGGTGTGTTCTTTAGGCAAAGTATTTGGAAACCTGCTGATGGTTGCGAGAACCGCCAGGGTGGCCGCAATGAAACCAATCAACTGGTAGGTTGCACTCCAGCCAAATTCTTGGGCTACAAGGTAGGTGGCAGTCCAAGCGATAGCAAATCCTGCAACGCTGAAAGAACCATCAGTGATGACCAACATAGAAGCTCTTCGATCTTCACGGTACGAATGCGAAATGGTAATCGCAGCACCCGCCAACCCGACGCCGCTGCCTACTCCAACGAATAATAATATATATCGGGCGGATTCAAGTGAATCGACTGTCACCAATGAAAGCAGTACCAGCGCAACCAACCCGTAGATCGCGATGAACAGTTTCCTCAGGCCAATCCAGTCGAAGATAAACAGCGCCATGACGGCGCCGGCCAATATGCCCCCGGTTAACCAAGTGAACTGTTTGGTAACGTCTGTGATCGATTGGCCGAAATGTTCTGCCATGGGCCCAGACAGTATTCCTATGGGTGCAAGCATGGCGGACAGGACGAAGTACGTCAGAAATGATACCAACGTAATAACTATCTGATTGGATTTCGGTGACATAGCGACTCTAATATGACGTTAGTCGCTAGTTTGGCATATCAATGCTGGAACAATAAGCTCGGTACCTCTTTGTTGGGTTCGAGCTTCCTGGTGGGTTCTTTTCGTTTAAACATTGCATCAGGTTGGAAATGGGCTAAAGTTTAGCGAGTCATTTCTAATGGGTCCGTTCGATACCTAGCGTTCCAGGGGAACACGATGAAGAATATTGGCAATATCACTCTCGCGGCGTGGGTCGTCACATTTCTTTTAGGTTATTTTGGGCTTGGCGCATGGCTGTATGAGGCCATGGAAGGCATGGATCGATCTATGGTGCCTTTAGCACCCTCCATTGCTTTTGCGATTGGGGTAGTCACCAGTATTGCCTTGACGGTGATGTGGGCGCGAAACCTGGGCAGCGATGCGTCGATAGAAGATAAGCCAACTGGGCGAAGAAAGTTTTTATTGGGCGGAGCCGCTGTTACCGGTGGGGTTCTTGGTGGGACCGCAGCAGTAGTTGCAAAAATGTCTCCCTGGTTGCAGTCAACAGTACCAATGATGAATGAGGTCGGCCAGGAAGTCTTGACCTCCGACACAGCGCATGCCAGCTGGAAAGGGTCCCGAATCATCAGTAAGAAACCGCTGGGTTCTACAGGATTTATGGTTTCAGACATTTCGATTGGTACCGGCAGGATTATGCGGCACACCAATCCTGAAGATCTGTTTCGCGAAGCGCTTGACCGCGGTATTAATTATATAGATACGTCTCCGGATTATGCAGGCGCGATGTCCGAAAGCACGATCGGTAATGTTCTGAAGGACAGAGACCGGGAAGCGCTGTTTGTGGTCACCAAGTGGTGCACCTCAACGGGACACGTTCGACAGGGATCGACGCCGGAAGCCTATATTGCCGCACTTGATGATAGCTTGAGCAGGTTGCAGACAGATTATGTCGACCTTGTGCACGTTCACGCCTGCGACACAGTAGACCGACTGCTTGACCCGAATATGCTCAAAGCCTTTGATATTGCGAAAGCGCAGGGCAAAGTGCGATTCCTTGGTGTCTCTACGCATACCCCAAACCTGGAAGAAGTGGCTAACGCTGCGATCGACAGTGGCAAGATCGATGTGATGATGCTGGCCTACCACCATGGCGCCTGGCCTAAACAGCAGGAGATCATTAAACGGGCTGCTGAGAAAGGTATTGGCATTGTGGCGATGAAGACGCTGAAGGGCGCCAAACACAAAGGGATGGTCGAATTTCAGGATGACGCTACGTCCTATACGCAGGCGGCTTTCAAGTGGGTCAACTCAGACCCCAACGTGTCCTGTCTGGTGGTTTCGTTCTTTGAGAATGAACACCTGGATGAATACCTCCATGCCTCTGGTCAGTCATTGACGGAAGCAGATGTTGCTGTCCTGGATAAATACGATGACCTGATCGCGGGCACTCATTGTTTTTCCTCCTGTGGCGACTGCCTGAATAGCTGCCCGGAGTCTCTGCCGATTAATGACGTGCTGCGCCATCGCATGTACTTTGAAGATTATGGCGACGAGAAAGAAGCGATGTCACTCTACGCAGCCCTGGATAAACAGGCCGACAAATGTGTCACCTGTGCCGCGCCCTGCACCGGCGCTTGCCCCCAGGACATTGATATTAAATTTCGTATGGTAGGCGCGCACGAACGCCTGACTATGATCGCCTGACTATGATCGCCTGAACGAAAACCACAAATGTCAGAAGAATTGCGGGTACACCCTGACCCGTTTCGTGACCTCCGGATGGAGTCGCTCACTTTTCTTGGCAAAACCCAAGACGTCTGCGTACTCAAGGAAAGCTCAGCCAGCCTCCGCATAGGATCGTCGCTCGCCATCCGATCGATGAAGACGGTGAGGCCGGTCGGGTCGCCCCCGATCAAATTATTGCTCTCGATCACCTCAAGTTGAGGTAAGCCGAGCTGCCCGCCAGTACCAGTTACTTCAACAGATAACCTTCCATCTAGACCACAGCGTTCGAAAGAGGCACGATATAGTGAGCACGAAGCGCCTGCGGCGCGAGGACGACGCGAAACGATTCAGACATCTGGACGACAGTTCGCGATAACTTTCGAGAGACTAAGGATGTAAACATACAATGATAGTAGGAATACACCACGTCGCCCTTGGCGTCAGTGATTTTGAGAAAGCACTCAAGTTCTACACAGAAGGGCTGGGCTTTGAAGTTGTCCAGGAGAGTGAGTTCGATAACTCGCCCGAAGTCGATCGTGCCGTTGGACTGTTAAACGCTAAGGCCCGTATGGCAATGCTAAAGGGTCCTAATGCTTTTCTTGAACTCTGGCAGTACACCAACCCAGAGCCAAAGGATCTCAGGTCCAGGCCCTGTGACTATGGGTATCCACATTTCGCCCTGCAGGTTGATGACATTCAGATGGAGTACGATCGACTAAAAGTCCATGGCATGGAGTTTGTGGGTGAGGTGGTACATTTTGGAGATACGTCGTCGGCTATTTATGGTCGTGACCCCTGTGGCAATGTCATTGAACTCTATGAAATCAAGACACCGGATATTGCCCAACTGGAACGTTAGGAAACAATTATGACCGTAACATTCAAAGATAAAGTCGTCCTGGTGACGGGTGGAAGTCGAGGGCTGGGTAATGCATTTTCAAGATGTCTGGCGCAGGCAGGTGCAACCGTCGCGATTAATAGCTCGACGGAAGATGACAGAGGGACGACTCAAGCGATCAATGATGCGGGTGGCCGAGCGATTCACTTCCCGGGCCGTGTCGAAGACAGTGCAGAGTTGCTAGAAAGGGTGGTCGCTGAATGCGGTCGCATTGATGCGATTATCCACAATGCCGGCTTTATCCAGGACAAAACACTGCGGAAAATGTCTGAAGAACAATGGGATACGGTGATGGATGTTCATTTGAAGACATCCTATAAACTCGCCCAGGCCGGGTGGCCGCATTTCGAGGCACAGGGCGGTGGCAGAATTGTGTTGATGTCTTCTTCCGCAGGGCTTTATGGCAATTTTGGTCAGGCGAATTACGCATCTGCAAAAATGGGGATGTATGGTCTGGCCCAGTCCATTGCACAGGAAGGCGCAAAAACGAACATCACCTGTAATTGTGTTGCACCCTTTGGAGCGACAGAAATGAACAGTGCCAACTTCCCTGAAGCACTTAAAACCGCGATCAAGGCGGATTATGTTGCACCGCTTGTTGCTTATCTGGCACACGAAAACTGCAAAGAGTCTGGCAGTATGTTTGAAGCTTCGGCCGGGTCCTTCAAGAAAGTCCGGTGGGAACGAGCGGTGGGACTGAACCTGGATCCACGAAAAGATGAAGTGAGCATTGATGCCGTCGCTGAAAACTGGGACCAGGTGGTCGACTTCAGCGAAACAGAACACCCTTCCGGCATGGGCCAAGCGTTGCAGTTGATGTATGCCAGAACGATGACGACGGAATAGCCTTTAGCGCGTTACTCGAGGATAGTGAAGTTAACCTCACCCAGGTCACCGTAATCAGCTCGATAAGCCCCTGGGAGAGCGGCTACCACCTGCCCACATGCCCCGGTCATCAGGAGCGTGTTATTCGGGATTTCAAAGGCAAACCGTTTAGCTTCCTGGACGATCCATTTGGCAGCGTTTGCGGGCCCACCTAATGACTCAGTGATGGGGGCTTCATTGATGAGCACATCGTTGCGGTAGAATCTAATGATGATGCCATCATAGGATTTTCGCCACGGATGCTGTTCTCCGGTAAGAAACTTGTCAGCCGCGACGTTTCCCGCGGTCAAGTTTGGTGCTGTAGCGTCTGAGGGTGACGAGAATGCAGCAAACGCAAATTCAAGTGCCACGCCTGCAGTCACTGGTTGGCCGTTTTTGTCCACAATGATGCCGATTTCACATTCAATCAGTTGTTTCTCAATCAACGGGAGAATTGCACCAGGTTTCAGATGGCCATGCCGGTAAAGGCGACCAAGAAGCGGATGATCAATGCCGAACATGGCCTGGAGCTGTTTGCTGGTAATGCCTGCCTTTATGCCGGCGAAACCATCAGGCGCCACGAGGTTAGCCACCTCAAGTTGGATTTCGTAGCCGTCTGTCAGGCTTAGGCCGCCAGGGAAAGCAGGTAAAGGTTGGTGGCTGCGAATTGCTTCCGCGATCTGTTCAGTAAGAGCGCTCATGCGACAGTTTGTTCAGCGACAGTTTGTTCAGCGATAGTTGTGCGGTGAAGCAAGCGGTCGTAACCATCGTATCCGCCGTTCGCTTTGTGCAGCACAGAACGGTTGTCCCACATCACGAGCATGTTCTCCTGCCAGTTGTGCCTGTAGATAAATTCGTCACGAGTTTGCCAGTTGTAAAGTTCCATTAGTAGCTCCCGGGATTCATCGTCGCTCATTCCCTCGATGCCAATAATATAGCCGAAACAGCCAAACAGTCCTTCAACACCGGTTTCCGGATGACGACGAATGATTGGATGCCGCCTGGTGTCTCTTGCTTCTTCTGAGACAATAATGCGCATGCTTCGGTCTGCCTCTTGTTCCTCGTTTCCGAAGTATCCGTCGGGTGAATAACCGGCTCGGGCAGAGTGGATGGCTGTCTTGCCCTCGATTTTCTTCCTAAGTTCTGTGGGCATTTCCGCCAGTGCCTTGTGCTGGTTTATATAGCCAGTGTCTCCGCCGATCGGGGGGATTTTAATACTGTAGAGGCATGTGCCTGCTGGAGGCACTTCCTGGAAGCTCCAGTCGCTATGCCAGACCTCTGCAAAGACGGGTGCCTGTTCGTCAGCCTTGCGTTCAACGGCGACTACATGATCCCTGCCGTCTATTGGCCCTATAAAGGGGTCGTATCCAAAGTGTCCGAAATACAACGAGTATCTCTCTAGATCATCATCGGAAAGCGCCTGGTTTGGAAAGATCAGCACATGACTACGCAACCACTCTTGTCTGAGCGCCTTAACTTGTGAACGATTGAGTTGTTTTGTGAGGTCGATTCCTTCGACAATTGCACCGCAGGGTGCCCCGCTCTGAGTCACGCTAAAGGTCATCGAAGATCCTCCTGATTTTTGGTTGGACTATTGTCATTTATTTTTATCAAAAACAAAAACGCCCTCATATAGAGGGCGTTTTAACGTGTCTTCCGAAGAAATCCCGGATGCTTCTAGGTACTCAGGATCGTGACACCTGAAATACCCGGGGCCCCATACACGTGTGTGTAGGCAACTTTGGGATCGTTTGGAACCTGGCGTTTACCAGCATCACCACGAAGTTGCAGCACGTTCTCATAAACTTGGCGTAAGCCCGAGGCGCCGACTGGCTCGCCGTTTGCAAGACAGCCACCATCGGTGTTGACGGGTAGCCGACCTGTGATTTCGGTATCACCGTTCGCCAGCATGGCTTCCTGTTCGCCGTGCTCACAGAAACCGTTTTCAGCCATGTGCATGATTTCTGCGCCTGACTCGGTATCCTGCAACTGAGCAACATCAATATCCTTGGGACCAACACCCGCCGCCTCGAATGCTTTCTGCGACGCGTCTACCGTGGGGCCGTCTGCGTAATCAAGCGCCAGAGATGGAGCAAGTACTTCAAAACTCCCATATCGGCGTGATCGCACAACGGCTGACTTCAGGAAGATCGGGTTTTTGGTGTACTTATGCGCCTTGTCAGCTCTGGCAAGGATCAGGGCAACGCCGCCTTCTCCCGGTGAGCAGAACATATACTGAGTCAACGGGTAAGACAGCATCGCTGACTGTAGTACTTCTTTTTCTGATAATGCCTGTCTGCGCCAGGCGTTCTCGTTCAAGGCGCCATTGCGAAAGGCTTTGGCAGAGACGCGAGCCAAGGCATCTTGGGTAATGCCATATTCTTCCATGTAGCGATTGATCTTCATGCCGAAGAACTGTGTCGTCAGCGCCATACCGCTGCCGCCGTACCAATCTCTTTCCCCGGATTTACCGGTGTTGACCCTGAAGGCCCCCCGCTCGTGTTTGTCGAACCCGATCGCAAGACCTAGATCAAAGGCGCCGGATTTAATGGTGTTGTAAGCCGAAATCAATGCGGACCCACCGGTTGCGCAACCGTTCACAACATTGATGAACTGCAGACCGGTCAAACCCATCTGGGAAACCATGGAGTCGGGATTACCTGCGGCAACACTGCCACCGAAGGCGAATTCCAGGTCAGCCCATTCGACGTTGGCATCTTTACACGCAGTGCGAATCGCAGCCGCGCCCTGTTCCATTCCGCTAACGCCTTCATGGCGGCCAAATGGATGCATTCCAATTCCTACAATTGCTACATCATCACTCATAATGTTTTCTCCTGACTGACTTAGACGGGTGCGAAGGCGAAGGTGATCAGGTCGTTACCCTCTTCGTCTTTGCCGATTTTTTCACCAACGATTTCCATTTCCATGCCTGACTTAAGCGCTGTGGGATCTGAAACGGTTAGCCTTGATTCTACTTTTAGTTGCCCTGGAAGTTCTACGTACCCAACGCCATAAGGCTTGAATTTGGCTGGATCTGTTTCACCAAGGTAGGGTGGTGCCTTGGGCGGAAATCCCTGAATAGTCCAAGCCCAAAGTGTTCCCTTGGTGCCTAAATGGACTTCTTCGACGTCATCGGAAGTACATTTTGGACATCCCTTTTGCATCGGAAACACATGATTGTTGCAGCTTTTGCAACGCATGCCCTTGAGTCTTGGGCCTTCTGGCGTGAGGTCCATTACATTTTCGTTGATTGAAAGTTCTGCCATCTAGGTCTCCTGGCGATTACCAAATTAAACGTTCTTGAAAGGCTGAAAAAGTTACCAGTTTTTTGTAGTCCGCGCCAGTTTTAAAGGGGGCGAAGTGGCTTACCTTTGGCTTGCCGCGGATAGCGCAGGCCATTGGGTCGCTCCTTCCGTCACCTTTAGACCATTACTCGAACTTATTGGATTCCTTTTTCTTTGCCTGGTTTTTAATTTTTGCGCCGCCTTCTGGTTCCACGGCCGATTGGTGGATAAGGCGTTCGTGGGCATGCCCCATGTGCTGCAGCGACATGGCCGCCTGCAGAGATGGCCATAGGCCTTGTGCGTCCTGCATCTGGTTCACCGATTGCTTGGCCAGTTTCAGGCCGAGCATTGGCTGCCTGGCGATATGTTTAGCCATTTTCATGGTGAAATCCTTCAGCTCTTCTCTGGATACCACGTGATTAACCATACCCAGAGTTTTACATTCTTCTGCTGTGAGGGCTTCTCCGGTGAACAACATTTCTTTAGCTTTTCTGACACCTACTTCCCACGGATGTCCAAAATACTCGACGCCGTTTACACCGAATGCCACCACTGGGTCGGAAAAACGTGCGTCGTCGCTTGCGATGATAATATCGAAAGGCCAAACCAGCATCAGGCCACCAGCGATGACACGGCCCTGAACTTCTACCATCGTCGGCTTGGGGATATTCCGCCAGCGCCAGCAGAGCCCAAGATAGAGTTCTTCTTCAAAGGCCCAATGCCCTTCGATCCCTGGCTGGCCAAAACCCGCCCAGGTTCCAACGGGCTTGCGTGTCAGCGGCTCGCGGTCTTTCATATCGTGGCCGGAAGAAAAATCGGGGCCGTCAGCGGCGAGGACAATCACCTTACACTCGACGTCATGTGCTGCCATATCAAGAGCGTCATTCAACTCGTACAGCATGGATTTATTTTGTGCGTTACGTTTTTCCGGGCGAGCGAGCACGATTCGTGCGACGCCATCTTCTATGCCTTCAAAGCGAATAAATTGGAATTGGTCCGCCATTTTGGTCCCCTATGAAAAATTGATGCGTTCACTGTATGGCCTGCAAGTGAAATATACAAATATGCAGTGTGGTGAAGACAGTTGCTTATGTGGTTCTATTGAACCTATAAATTTTACTCTGGGAATGGTTCTTATGATAGATGTCACAGAAGCGGCTGGTAGTAACGAGGCGCTGGTTTTAAAGCTGGTGAGGTCGATGGAAACGGGCGCTTTACCTGAATCGATCAAGGCGTGGTGTACAGAGGGGTTTGTCTGGGCCAATAGCGGTCTTGCGTTGATTAATGGCCAGGCCGAATTCTTCGAGCAGATGGCGCGTGGTGGCTTCGCTAACCAGATTCCTATTCTTAAGACCATGACGCATTTCAGTGCGGAACTGATCCATATAGCCAGTAAGGGCAATATCGTTTTTACCGAGCGAGTGGACCACCACTGGGACGAGCAAGGTCGAGACTTGATGACGCCGCATATTTGTGGTGTTGCGGAAATACAAGACGGTAAGATTTCAGCATTTCGTGATTTCTATGATGTTGCCTGTTATCGGCAGGCGCCGACCGAAGTCCAAAAGGGTTTCGATCTGGTTTCGTTCAAAGAGGCGCAATCGAATGGGACAAAATAGGCGCATTGTTTGAGCCAAATAGTTTGATAATAATCAGCAGTGGCCGGTTGATACGGGTCTGCTGATGCAGCGTTTTTGAGTTACCCGCGTTGCCCAGAGCTATGTTGCCCAGAGCTATGTTGCCCAGAGCTATGGAGTGACTTGGCAAAGCATCACCGTGACTCGTCACTAGGGTTTGGAAAGGGGTCCCTCATTCCCGCCTCCAAGGGGATCTCGAATGCGTTTAGTGTTAGTGAGATCAGGCAGTAGTAACCGACCGTCGCAACTAGTTCAATCATTGCAGTTTCCCCGAAAACCTCCAGGCCATGAGCATAGGTGTCATCCTTTAGGCGGTGCTGGGTGAGCATCTGAGATGCGATCGAGTAGGAAAGTTGCTCATCACCTGAAAAATCAGGGTGTTCTCCTGTCGTGAGTTGGTCCAGTGCCCGCTCGGCGACACCTGCTTTGATCGCGAGCGCCCGGTGCGCTGAAACCTCAAAGCGAGATTGATGGTGAACCCCCACAGTACAGATGGCGACTTCCTGAACGTTCGGCGGCAGTGACGTGTTGAACCGGATGGCTTCCCCTAACGTCTGAATCGCCTGGCCTACCGTGGGTGCGCGTACCCAGGCGCCAAAGGGACCCATCATGCCTATACCTGGCTGGCTGTTCCCCCGTGGACCGCTTTCGATTGCCTCAAGCACTGTTCGCTGTTGATCGTTTAGGTCGTCTCGTTCAATCGGTGATAATCGCATTCCGTTGCTCCTGTCGGATATCCTGATCTGGTCGGACAGTTATACATTGAGTTGGTGTACAGTACGAGGGTTCGAATCAGGGTCTAAGGGATCAGCGTGTTTTTGATGAAATAGGGCTCAGGCAAACGTTTCGTCGCGGTAGTCGTCTCTGGATGCCCGGCATTGACGGCAAGCCCTGCGTTAGAACACACTTGCGAGGTCGCGCTCGTCTCGGCTCGAAACCCAGATTCGAAATATTGAGATCAAAGGCAAGCAAAGTAGATATGTCTATTCTATAAAGTACTGGAGGACTAATGGCTTTACCTGAATTCCCACAAGGTTTTACACCAGAGTACCTAACAAAAGCTCTAGGGGGGAAATTTCTTCCAGAGGGTACTATCGTTACCAATGTATCCAGATCTCCGGTGGGTGAGGGGACTGGGATGATGGCGGATATTGCGAAGCTTGAACTTTCCTTTGAGGGGCCTAGTGAGGGTTTGCCACATAGCGTTATTGCCAAATATGCGTCCGAAAATCCAACTAACCGACAGGTTGCAATGTTGTATAACCTGTACGAACGGGAGACCCGCTTCTCTGAAGAGTTGAACCCGTTGACCGAAGCACGTTGCCCGGAATTTTACTTTACTGGTCTTGAAAACGAAAACTTTGTCATCCTGATGGAAGACATGACCGACTATGAAGTTGGTAATCAGACGGTGGGCGCAACCCTTGGTCAAACTGAATTAGCGATTGACGAACTCGCTAAACTACACGCATCATTCTGGGAGAAAGTTGCTCATCTGCAGTGGGTTCCGGGCATTGTAGACAGCTATCATGCGGACAACATGAATAACCTTGCCAACTCTGGTTGGGACACGATGGTTGAGACTTTTGGTGATTTTATTCCGGAGCATATTCGAGCGCAGCGCGACCGATTTCTTGCGGCGATACCAGCCCTTCAGACGGAGCGAATGGGTGCGCCTATCACGCTCTGTCATGGTGACTTCCGGATGGAGAACCTGCTGTATGGGGTTCAGCCCGAACATCATCCTGTGGCGGTGATTGACTGGCAGGGACCGCTGAAAGGCAGAGGCATGTTTGATGTGGCACTTTTCCTGGGACAAAGTACCAAAGTGGAAGTCAGGCAATCTCACGAAAAGCAACTACTACAGAGATACCTTGACGGCCTGATTAGCCGCGGGATCACCGGATTGAGTTTTGCCAACCTGTGGAAAGACTATCAAAGCTGCATGTTATATGACTGGGTTTATGCCGCAGTCGTCGCGGGTACCCTGGACAGCACTAACGAGAAAAGTTTTGCATGGATGTCACAAATGATTGCAAGGCAAGTTGCCGCCAGTGATGACCTCGATGTGTTTGGTTTGCTGGAATAATTCCGTTACCCTGCGCTCGACCGACCTGGTTGTTTCGCCAGACATCCATCTGATTAGTGGTATTGCGCTGAAGTTCGAACTCACCAGGTCATGATGTAAATGTACTTGGAGGGTATATGAAAGTTGAAGAACATGCCGTGGTGTTGATCCACTATGTGTTGACCAATGACGATAAAGAAGTGCTGGATTCCTCAGAGGGTCAGGAGCCCCTGGCCTACCTGCATGGCACAGGCCATTTGATTCCAGGGTTGGAAGCACATTTGCTGGGTAAAGCAGCAGGTGACCAGCTGGATGTGACTGTTCAGCCAAATGATGGTTACGGTGAGTTTAACGAAGAACTGGTGCAGACAGTCTCCAGCGATGTGTTCGACGGTGTCGACGCCATCGAGCCCGGTATGCAGTTTCAGACCTCTAACGACGATGGCTCTGGTGGTGAGACTATTACGGTGATCAGTGTCGAAAATGACGAGGTCACTATTGACGGCAACCATCCTCTAGCTGGCGTTACCCTGCACTTCGCTGTCGATATCGTGAACGTTAGAGAGGCTACCGCTGAAGAGCTCGAGCATGGACACGTTCACTAGAGGGTGTTTGCTTAGGATCTGGATTCATGTCGGTTTGTCTTGTGAAGCCTAATCGGCCAGCCTGACAACTACCCCGGCGTTGGCAATGATAATCGAGTCCTTGCCATCGTCCCCGGGTATCTCTAGCCCGCCTTTCTGAACTGTTATATTTACGGTACCGTACGGTAATGCCGCGGCGACACGGTTTGCATCTACTTTTTCCGGTTCCGGGACGCCGATCAGCAGATCAATGAACATGTCTTCAGCGGTTTTTCCGAGGGGTGCAAAAAAGTGAAGGCTGGAATGATGGATTGCATCGAACACGGCTCTTTCTGCTGCTTGTGTATAGTCCCCGCCATGCACGTCTGTGCCCATACCCATTTCAGTAACGTATCTCGTTTTCATCAGTAAACTCTATTATTCTTAGGATGTTAATAATCGTAATGTAGCAACCCGTAAGGAGTAAAGACAATGAAGATTGGTGCTGTATTTCCCCATTTGGAAATTGGACACGACCCGGTAGTCATTCGTGATTGGGCGCAGGCTGCAGAAGAAATTGGTTATTCGCATTTGTTGGTCTATGACCATGTTATTGGCGCGGAGCACGAAGGCCGGAAACCCAAACTTTGGGGACCTTATACAGAGGAGTCCTCTTTCCACGAACTGTTTGTGTTGTTTGGTTATTTTGCGGCATGTACGAAACGGGTTGGTTTGGCGAGCGGTGTGCTGATTCTCCCCCAACGTCAAACTGTGTTAGTTGCCAAGCAAGCGGCGGAAGTTGACATTCTGTCGGGCGGTCGGTTGCGACTTGGTGTCGGAACCGGTTGGAATTATGTCGAATACGACAGTCTTAATGAGCGCTTCACCAATCGCGGTCGTCGGCAGGTCGAACAGGTCGAGTTGTTGAGGAAGCTTTGGCAGGAGCCCGTCGTCAGTTATGACGGTGAATATCACAAGGTGGAAAGGGCCGGGCTAAAACCATTACCTGGCAGGCAGATCCCAATCTGGTTCGGCGGGTTTTCTGATGTGGTGTTCAAGCGGGCCGCAGAAATTGGCGACGGGTTTATCTTTGGTAGTGGTCAGAAAGAAAACCTTGAGGCGATGAACCTACTGCAGGGCTATCTTGACGCTAACGAACGGACCCTTGATGAATTTGGCGTTGAGGCCCTGCTTAATTATCAATCTGGACCTGATAAATGGGTACAGGAAGTGCAATCTTGGCAGGATATTGGTGCGGAGTATGTATCTATGCGGGGTATGGCCCTGAGGGGTCAGGGTGAAGGCCTGAAGTCCCCCCAAGAGCACATCGATATCCTGTCAACCTACTGGGCAGAGGTTGGTGAGTTTGCTGGCTAACCTGGTATTGGCGCCAACCCTCTGAATCGTCTGAACAGGTTGCCGAGATCATTCATGATCAGGTAGCCGCTGGGCACGACCAGCAGGGTCACGACGGTCGCAAAGAGCACCCCGAAAGCCAGAGATGACGCCATCGGCACCAGAAATTGCGCCTGCACAGACTTGTTAAACATCAGCGGCGTTAGACCCGCAAAAGTGGTGAGTGATGTCAGCACTATCGGTCGACATCGCGAGACTGATGCATTGACCACCGCGTCAAAGATAGAATCACCGCGGCTTCTCCTGTCATTGACGCCATGTACAAGTACCAGAGAAGAATTCACTACGACCCCAGATGCAGCAATAAACCCAAGGACCGACATCATCGCCAGCCCCGATAAAAACCCCAAGTTTTTCATGATCAAATGCCCCCAGATGGCACCAACCAATGCGAAAGGGATAACGCTCATAATGATCAAAGGCTGTGAATAAGACTTAAGCGGTATCGCCAGGAGCGTAAAAATAACAAACAGGGCCATCGCAAAAAAAGGCACGATTGAGGCAAGCGATTCGCGCTGACTAGCCTGTTCACCCTCCAGGCGGTAAGTTACTCGAGGGAAGGGTGCCATTAATTCCTGAATGTGGCCTGAGCGAAGGTCGTCGATGACTTCATTAGCCGTGATCTGGGTGCGATCGACGTCAGCAACGACATTAACCACGCGCCTGCTGTTGGCCCGGCGTATGGTCGAAAACCCTCGTCCAAGGCTGGCCTCACCTACGGTGGCGAAGGGGACTTCTGATCCATCAGGCGTTCTGATTCGCATGCTATCCAGAGAACCAAGGGAGCTGCGCTCTTCATCAGTATACCGAACCATTACTCTGACATCATCTCGGCCACGTTGTATGCGCTGAGCCTCCTCGCCGTAAAATGCTTGTCTGACCTGTCGAGCGAGACTGCTGAGGGTCAATCCCAATGATTCGCCTGATGGCAGGATCGACAACTTCAGCTCCTGCTTGCCTGACCTGAAAGAATCTGTGATATCGACCACGCCAGGATACGCTGCCAGCTTGTAGCGTAGTTTTGCAGCAACGATTCGAAGTTCTTCGACATTGTTGCCTTCAAGTTGTATATCGATATCGTTACCAGCAGAAAAAAGTGATGAATTGAACTTGAGCTCCACTGCATCCGGTATAGGGCCGTTGGATTCACGCCAGAGGTCGGCAACCTGACGGGTTTTGATGTCACGGGTCTGGCTGGGCGTTAGCTGCAGGACGACTTCACCCACATGGCCGTTTGCCGTACTCCCACCACCAGCGCTGCTCGAAGATGGTCCGTTACCGCCACTGAGCTGGCTGCCAATGGCCGCTAGAAGGTGGGTCACCGGGGGGGCAGACGGATATTGCTCATTGAGTTGTTGTTTGACTTTGTTAGCCGAGGCCTCGAGTGTCTTGATGGCGTCGTTGGTTATTTTTGCCGGAGTGCCGAGCGGCATCGTCAGTTTTGCCACCACCTGATCGGAAGCCAGTGGAGGAAAAAAAGAAAATGGCAGGCGCCCGCTTGCTAAGATGGCGATCGCTGACATCAAAGCCACGAAGGCGATGGCTGCCGTCAGGTAACGGGCTCGGATAGCAGCCTCAGCGACCCGTTTGAATTGATTCTTGATGACATGTTCTAGTCCGTTGGCGAATCGAGCCTGAAGACTGATAATTTTTTTGGCTACAGGTGCGAAAAACCCAGCCAGGTGTATCGCGAATAGAATGCTGGCTAAACCAATCGCAAGTCCGACATATGAACGGACATCCCACGCGACTCCAAGCAAGAGTACCGCGCAAATGGGTAGTAACATCAATGCGACCTCACCGGCCTCTGTTTTTACCTTGGAGTGACCCAAGTGGGCAGGAAGAATCAGTTGAGACTCTATAAGTGAGAAGACGAGGCATGAAAGCACAACAGTCGCCATGACCCCCATTATTTGCCCCATGAAACCGACCCCCAGGAGCAATGGCGTGAACACTGCAACGGTTGTCAAAACACCGAAGGTAACGGGTATCGTAACCCGCTGTGCCCCTTCAATCGCGCCCTGCAGCTGATCTGCACCTTCCTGATGGCGGGAATGAACGCTCTCCCCAACGACGATCGCATCGTCTACCAAAATTCCCAGAACGAGGATAAAGCCAAACAGGGAAATGACATCAATCGAGAGTCCAAGCGCATTGGTCAGGAAGAAAGCGCCCAAGAATGCCACCGGCACACCCAAGCTGACCCAGAAGGCGAGCCTGGGTCTGAGGAACAGCGCCAATAAAATCAGCACCATCAGAAATCCTTGCCGACCACTCTGAAGCAATGTGTCGAGGCGATCCTGGAGCATGGTCGAGCCATCATTCCAAACCGTTAGCGTGACCCCCTCGGGCAGCCGGGGCTGGACGTCATGAATATATTGTTTCACCGTTTGGGCAATGTGCTGCACGTCCTGCGCACCCATTCTGTCTACCCGAATAAGCGCCGCTGACTTGCCGTTGAAACGTAGTAGCTGATCAGTATCGGCGAAGCCATCAACCACCGATGCGACGTCTTTCAGATAAAGTCGAGTGCCGTCAGCACGGGTTTGAACAACCAGGTTCTCAAATTCTTCTCCACTGTAGGCCTGGCCCTTGGTTCTGAGCAGTATTTCTCCTGCATTAGTCTTTATAGAACCACCGGGCAGATCCAGTGATCCTGTTCTTACCGCTTTCGCAACGTCATCGAAGGTTAGTCCATAACGCCTGAGTGATGTTTCGGAGGTCTCAATGGAAATCTCATAAGGCCGTGTATTTGAAACGCTTGCCTGGGTGACGCCGGGTAACAGAGTGATGTCGTCTCGTATCTGCTGAGCGATTTCCTTTAACGTCTTTTCGTCATTGGGTCCGGTGATAGCGAGATCCATTACGTTGCGTTGAGGTGTCGCCAGTGTCGTGATGGGTTTTTCTGTTTCTGCGGGAAAGGTGTCGATTGAATCAACGCGATTTTTCACATCATCCAGTGCTTTGGATTTGTCAGCGTCTTCAAAAAGTTCGACCGAGACAGAGCAGATACCTTCGCTGGCATTGGATCGAATGTGCTTGATACCTTCGATGCCTTCCAGTTCTTCTTCGATTCGGACGCAGACACCTTCTTCGACTTCCTCGGGCGCGGCGCCAAGGTAGGGAACAGTAATGCTGATAATGGGAATATCGATATCAGGAAAGGGTTTGGTCGGCATAGATGGAATGCTTACCAGGCCCGCGAGTATGATCAGACCCATCAGCAGGTTGGCTGCGACGTGGTTGTTTCCAAACCAGGCGATGATTGGCTTCATTTGGATTCCTGCAATTCAGGCGCTGGCGCGGGCTTGACCAGCATCCCCTCAATGGCGTTGCTTACCGTGGAAAGGCAGACTGTCTCACGGGCATTGATGCCGGCGGAAATATAAACCTTTTCGCCGACGGTACGCAGGATCTCCACATCGCGGAACTGAAGGCGATTGTCTTTGCCAACCACATAAACCTGCTTATTGGTTTGCATCGCCGACCGCGGCAGGACGAAGACATTGCCGATTGTACGACCGATGATTTCTGCCTCAACGAAAAGCCCGACCGCTAGTGGCGGCCTATCGTTTTTTGTCTCATAAGGAGATTCTACCTGAGCAATGACAGTAATCATTCGTGTTTTCGAATCTATTTCTCCCTCAGTTCTGACAATCTCGCCCCGCCAAGTGTGTTGTTTCCCTGCGAACTGGGCCCTTAGTATCACTTCTGGTCTTTGCTGCCCGGTGATTTGGCTGGCCAGGGGCAACTCGAGGTGAGCGAGTTCTTCGTCGTGAATAGGCAGTCGGACTTCAGCGATGTCCGTGGCATACAAGTTAGCCATGGGTGTTCCTCTATTGACGAACTGGCCGATATCTACGTGCTCTGAACGAATCCTGCCATCGTATGGTGCGGTAATTTTAGTTCTGGACAAGTCCCTTTCGGCCCGGGAAAGCCTCGCCCTCGCTTCTCTAAGCGAAGCTTGTGCGAAGCGCAGCCTATTGAGAGCATCGTCTTGGTTTGACTGGCTGGTTGACTGTTTTCGGGCGAGGTCTAGCTGACGATCGTAGGCTTTTTTAGCGTTGTCCAATTCACTACCGGCAGATGCCAGGCTAGCTCTGGCTTGCTCCAGGGCAACTTCATAGTCCAGAGGATCAATGACCAGCAGCAAATCATCTTTTTTGAAGAAGCCCCCTGAGACCATCGATTTTGAAATCGCGATGACCCTGCCCGAGACCTCTGGAATCAAATCGCTTTCAGTTCTGGGTAGAACCGTACCATGTGTGATCGAGGTCAGTTGGACCGACTGGCTGGCCGCCTCCCAGATTCGAACCAGGGGTGCGGATGAGGGCGGTGCCTGTGGTTCCAGTTTTGGTCCTGTGAGGATGATGAGGGCAGCTAGACCTGCGCCCAAGACGACGACGATGATAGGGGCAATGAAGCGTTTAATCATGATGTTGTTCCGCAGCTAGGAGCGCGAATGGTTCGGCTGGATAGCTGATGAGTTGGTCGAAACGACCGTAAATAATGCTTTCCCTGATCCGACGTTTGATCGTATAAAGAGCCCGATTGAACAAGTAAGTGTGCGCTCACTTTCTTTTATCTCCCTCATTAAAGGTAACACTCTCCCATTGATCGGTTGAACGCAACGATCGAAATCGAAGTCGTGTGGTCAATCAAAGGCGCCGGCATCAGCAAGTTCAGCAGGCAGGTTGTTCCTGACCCCGAGACGTGTCATTTGGTTTGCGACCAACGCTCAATCTCGCCCAGGCGGTCATCCGTTAAACCCAACGCTGGTTTGATCGGTGCAATGTATACATCGCAAACATGCGGCGCAAGCTTTTTATAAGTGCAGAAATGCTGCCGTCGAAGTCTGACCTCGTGACGTCGCGGAAGTGCATTTTCCTGATAGTGTTAGGTTTTACGCCAAAGCGGAGAAAAAAGATGGCTAAACAACAGGTAGCTAAGAAACAGGTAGCCAAGAAACAGGTAGCCAAGAAACAGATAGCTAAAAAACAGTTGGTGCTTGTGTTAAGTGAACCGGCTGAGGGAGAGACAGACGAATTTAACCGATACTATGAAAACCTGCATCTTGATGAGGTCCTTGAAACAACGGGATGGAAGACGGCCCAGCGTTACCAATTAGTTGAGCAAGCCGGGCAGGAGTGCCCGCTGCCTTACCTGGCGGTGTATGAGGCAGAATCTGTTGAGGGGAAATCCGCGATCGCCAGGATGAATGAAACCCGGTCGCAGCGACAGCAAAGCGGATCACTAAACCGGCGAACTGCCGGCGCCTGGGTATTCGAGGCGATTGGCCCAGAACATAAAAAGGAGCGTTAAATGTCAAATATAAAAAATGGACGATGGCTGGTGAAGTCCTACCCGGAAGATGAGGTTAGTGTTGATAACTTCGAGCTTGTCTATGACGAGGTCCCTGAACCGGGTGAGGGAGAGATTCTTATCCAGACGACTTCTTTGGTGATGTCTCCGCCACTTAGAATGGCCATTGGAACCGGAGGAATCACCGGAAATCGTGTAAAGCTTGGGGCGATGATGAGGGGGTCGGGCCAGGGTGTTGTGGTGAAATCCCGTCACCCCGGTTTTACAGAAGGTGATCGGGTTGCCGGCGCCATGGGGTGGCAGGAATATGCCGTGACCGATGGTGAGCGACCCTTCCCGCTGGAAAAAATCTCCCCCAAGGCCGGTCAGCCTATTACGGCCAACCTCCATGTCATGGGTGCTAGTGGTGCGACCGCTTATGTTGGCCTTTACGACATTGCCAAACCTAAAGTGGGTGATGTCATATTGGTATCTGCTGCTGCGGGCAGTGTTGGCGCACTGGTTTGCCAGCTAGGCAAGATATCAGGTTGTCGGGTAATAGGAATTGCCGGAAACGAAAAGAAATGTCGCTGGCTCAAAGATGATCTTGGACTGAGCGAAGTGATTAACTACAAAACCGAGAATGTGGCAGAACGCCTTCGAGAGGTTTGTCCTAACGGCATCGATATCTATTTTGACAATGTCGGTGGTGAAATCCTGGATACCGCGTTGGGACAGATTGCCCATGGGGCGAGGATCGTGCTGTGTGGTGCGACATCCCAATATGAAGGTGACGCGAACTGGTATGGTCCTAGCAATTATTTCAACCTGGTTTACAAGGAAGCAACCATGCAGGGGTTTTATATCTTTAGCTATGCGCATCGATTCAAGGAAGCTCATCGGCGACTGGGTGAGCTAATCGCCAACGGTAACCTTGTATACAACGAGGATGTTCTAAAGGGCGTTGAAAATCTGCCGGCGGGCCTGATAAGGGTGTTATCGGGCGAAAACTTTGGCACTCAGTTGGTCAGGTTGTCTTGAAGGTTTCCCGGGACCTTGTCCCGGGACAGTTTCCTGAGAGTGGTCGCTAAGGCAATGCCCCCTTAAGTCAGCAGGGTCGGCGCCAGCGCGTCATGTGACCCTGGTGCAAACTCCGTTAGCTGAACTCGACTGATGCCAAGGGCGCCTAGTGATTCCAGAGCCGAACTCACATCTTCGGGATGACCCATAAAATTTCCCAGGAATCCATTACCCATCATGTCCTTCATGCTATTGACGGCTTCATTGTCACCGGCTGCTGTCAGAATGAAAATACCGATAGGAATATCCCTGTCGACTTTACGGACACGTTCGATGCTTTGCTTTACCTCGTCTTCCGTGACGGTTGCCATGACCTCAAGGTCAATAGCGCCTCCCCGGGTAGAGCGAGCGCTTGCCTTAACTTCAATTCGATCAACTAAAGGCGTTATTTCCCGAATACCCCTTGGGCCGCCAGCTGAACCAACCAGTGCTGGTGGGCTTTCTAGTTTCGGCCCCACAAAGTTGTCTCCTGAAATATCGATCTGATAGTAGTCGCCAGAAAACTGGCATTGGTTGGTTTTGATAATCTGACCCGCAATGTTCATTGCTTCTATATACATACCAATGCGTTCTCGCGGTTCGGGATAGCGGATTCCAATGGCTTTCATCTCTGCCTCAGCCCAACCAGCGCCGAGGCCGGCTTCAAACCTCCCCTGGGCTGCCTGTTGAACAGACAATGCTCCTTGGGCAAACTCGACCGGGGATCTGAACAGGTTGTTGCAAAATGAGCTGGTGATTTTTATCTTGCTCGTGCTGCACGCCATTTGTGTTGCAGCGACGAACACATGGGGATAAAGATGATTCGTTACCCAAAAGTGGTCAGATGCGCAGATGCCGTGCCAGCCGGCATCTTCCATCTCTTTTGCCCAGGTACCCGGTTCGTTAAAACGGTTGCCCGGCATGTTGACGAAATATTCCACTTAAAACTCCTGATTTGCCCCGTTGGGATAGTTAAAGCATGATGTTACAACGTTTTTCACGAAATATTTTCTATGTTTGTTCCAACAATTGACCTTAAAGCAGCCGAAAAAGATGTCACCATTCTATCGCCGTTGGATGCTGCCTGCCGGGATCACGGTTTTTTCCTATTGCGTAATCACGGCATGGATGATGCCATTGAACAGATGTGGCGAGCCGCATCAGCGTTCTTTGACCAGCCATCAGAGGTTAAACGCGAGGTACTACGCACAGAAAGTATTCCGCTTGGGTATTACGACCGCGAATTAACTAAACGAAAGCGTGATCTGAAGGAAGTTTTTGATTACATGCAGCCACGGGCCGATGGGTCAGATCGGAATCAATGGCCAGCAGGCCAATCCGAGTTTTTCGATGCAATGAATCGGTTTTTTACCGAGGCAAGCTCTGTCGCGGAGCGAACCCTTAGGCTTGTTTATCGCGCCCTTGCCGGCGATGGAATCAGTCAACTGGCTACGCCGGAAGGTGATCCCAGGACCAGCACCGTTCGACTTAATTATTACCCGGTCGCAGATCCTCTGTCAGGTGATGAGCAATTAGCAGTGGCTGGCTTGGGTGATATGGCGTTACATCATCACACAGACCCCGGGGTATTAACGTTGTTGCTACAGGACATGACAGGTGGCCTTCAGACGCTCTCTAAAGAAGATGGCTGGATTGATGTGACGCCAGAGGAAAGCACGATCGTGGTCAACCTCGGGGACTCTCTTCAGGTCTGGAGTAACGACAACTATCGAGCCGCGATTCATCGGGTGGTGCCAATGACAACCCTGAAAAATGGCAGCGACGGACGGTTTAGTACTCCGTACTTTTATAATCCTAAAGGCGATGCGATGCTCGAACCGTTAAGCGCATTGTCGGCTGATACGCCCCGATATCGCCCCTTTACGTGGCGTGAGTACATCAAGGGCAGGGTCGACGATAACTACACGGACCTGGGTGAAGAGGATATCCAAATCGCTCAATATAGAGTCTAAAGTGCCTGGCACCTCGGCTCGTCGCTTCGACGAGAAATGCCAATGTATCGATCTCGATCGAACTCGATTGATCTGGTGTTCACTGATATGAAAGGTAAATGTCAGTAAGCTCGGTGATAACCGCCGGCTCGAACATTTCCAGCAGTTCAGGTGACGATTTGTCGTATCCCAGGGCTTCCGTGCAGATTAGGTGTAGGTCACTCTTACTGCACAGTGCCTGAGCAAGAATGTCCTTGCCTGGGAATATCATGGCGCCTCTGAGTCGCTTCACAATGGCCGTTGTTTTGTCTTTTGAAACCTCGCCAACGTGGTCAATATTCCAGTCTGGGGAATCGAGTTTGGCTCTTTCCTGAAGCGCCGGCGCGGCGCTGTAGCCCCTGCCAAGCACCTCCAGGTTCCGACTGGAGGCTGCCATTACCGGTAAGCCAACAAGGTTCATGACAGCAAAAGGTCCAAGACCGATACCCAGCCGGTGTTTGACAACGGCATCAATTTCGCCCGGCGATGCAATGTCTAAGCACCGAGCGGCCTCGTTGATGTACGGCAATGATTGGCGGTTTAAGATAAAGCAGGGGGTGTCTTTACATTTTACCGCTAATTTTTCTGCTGATTTCATCCACTGAAGAATAGCGTCTGTATAGCGTGCCTCCGTCTGATCGCCGGGAATAACCTCAACGACCGGGTTTATATCGGCTGGATTGTTGTAGTGCACTCCTATAAATCTGCTGGGGTGGGCGACGGCACTCTCAAGATCGCCGATGAGCAATGAGCTGGTGTTTGATGCAATCAGGCAGTTAGGTGACACCACTGAGGCAATTTGACTGAGCACCTGCCGTTTGACCTTCAGGTCTTCAAACACCGCCTCAATGACGTAATCTGCCGCACTGATCGCCGTCATATCAGAGGTGTATTTCAGCGTTTGGTTATGGTTGCCTCGCGAAGCTCGCGCCAGTTGTTCCTCGCTGTTATCCACTAAGGTCACCGTGACACCATGGTTTGACATGTGTCTGGCAATGCCTGCTCCCATGAGACCTGCGCCCACTACCGCTGCATTTTTGATCATCATGTCTACCAACCTGGCTTAATTGATAGGCCGCAATCCACTGTCAGCACGGTCCCTGATATAGACGACGACATTGTGCTGGCAAGGAATACGCAGGTACTTGCGATATCGTTTGGGTCCACCAGCTTGCCAAGTGGCGCAGCCGCCTTCCAAGCTGCGACACCTTCAGGCCAGCCTTCTTCAATGCCAGCGCGATTGATCAGCCCTGGCGCGATAGAATTTACCCGAATTCCTCTGGATCCGAGCTCCAGGGCTGACGCTTTAGTGAGCATTTCTAATGCCGCTTTTGACGTGGCGTAATGACTGTGACCTGGCGCCGGGCGAGATCCCTCGATAGACGAAATATTAATGATGGACCCGCCGCGTTTCTTGGTGAGAGCTTCTTGATCCGCAAACAATTGAGTCAGTAGCATGGGGGCGTCGACGTTGGTCGTCATGGTGCTCGACCAGAGGTCGTTTGAAATGTCAGGTAGATCAGAAACGTTTTGGGATTCGGTGGCAGCGCAGTTAACGAGTACGTCAAGTGGTCCAAGGGCTTCCGCCGCTTTTTTAAACAGCCCTCTGACACTTTCCAGGTCACTCAGGTCTGCCTGAACAACGACGGATGGATTAGAGAGCCGGTGGGCTAATTCCTCTGCGCCGGCTTTGTTGTCATGGTAATGAACGGCAACCGAAGCGCCGGCCGCATCAAGTGCTGTCGCCAAAAATGTACCAAGACCGCTGCTGGCCCCTGTCACCAGTGCGTTGCAACCTTCGAGTGAAAGTGTGATCCCAGCCATATAAATCCTTAGAGTCTTTTGATGTCAGATCATATCATTGCTAGTGTGTCAGGAAAGGCGTTACCTGCTATAAGCTCGCACGCGCTTTACACTAATGGACAAACCACATTGACGAACTACTTTATAAAGGGTGATCGACCAGCAGAGTTTTGGACAGAGGAACGCTGTTTTATCACGGAACTGTGTAACACGGCAGACGCGCCTGGCGGTTCACTTGCGATCGCTCGCGTGGAACCGGGTGTGACGACACAGCTACATTGCCTAGCCGGGTTGACGGAGACCTACATCGTGATTGAGGGAGTCGGCCTGATGGAAGTTGATGGCAGCCGGTTTAGTATTGCCGCTGGCGACCAGGTGGTGATTCCTCCCGGGATATCCCAGCGAGTCACCGCGTTGGGTGAGTCTGACTTCAGGTTTTACTGTTTGTGCTCGCCACGATTCATCGCTGAGCGCTACGAGAATCTAGAATAGGAATCCGCATGGGCATGGTAGAGAATTTGGAAAAAATGTTGGCGAATGGTCGTGATGACGCGATGCTCCGTTTTGGGCTTGGCAGTGCCTACTTCAATGACGGTAAGTTTTCTCTGGCTGTGACGCATCTAGAGGCATGCCTTGTTCAGGATGACAGTTACTCTGCGGCATACAAGCTTCTTGGGAAGGCATACCTGAGGCAGGGAGAGGCTTGGAAAGCGGCCCGCACTTTTGAGGCGGGCATGCCCATCGCAGAGGCGCAGGGTGACAAGCAATCCCGGAGGGAAATGCGGGTGTTTCTGGATAAAGCAAATAAGGAGATGGGCATTGGTCAGGCTGATTCCTAAGAGCGGAAACGACTTGTTGCGTGCTGCCGGGTTGTGGGAAGTTCATCGTTGATAGCTCACTTTGAGCTTGGCCAGCCTGACTGGGCTATGGAAGCATTAGCACAGCTTCCTGAATATCTTCCTGATATTCAGGCGCGTATGGCTGTGGTGATCCGGTTTTCCCGCTTGAATATCGAGTTCGGGACCGGTGGGCCATTCGCCGCGGGTGTTTTTGAAACGTTATCCGGACGTCTCGTAACCATTGGTGTTAATCGGGTTGTTCACCACCAGTGTTCTTCAGCTCATGCGGAGGTTATGGCACTTTCGCTGGCGCAGCAGACCCTGGCTAGCTTTGACCTAGGTGCGCAGGGCATGGCTGAACACCAATTGGTGGTTAACTGGCGTCCATGCGCAATGTGTTATGGGGCTCTGGTCTGGTCAGGCGTTCGTTCCCTTGTTGTGGCAGGAAGTGGTGCTGAGCTAGAGCAGCTAACGGGATTTGACGAAGGGCCTATTCACCCCGACTGGATCGGCCAACTGGAACACCGAGGTATAGCCGTCACCGATGGTGTTGGAACTGACGCTGCAATTGCGGTATTCAAACAGTTTCGCGATAGCGGAGCGCTGGTATACAACGGAAGACAGGGAGACAGTATTGTCTGAGTTTGAAAGGGACACGTATGTTGAACGCATTGATGATCACCGCTTTAAAGGGCAAGTCGATGCTGGCTGGAATATCAGCGCTAATCCTAACGGCGGTTACCTGCTGTCTATTGTTAGTGCCGCGATAGCAGAATCGGTGGACCATCCAGACCCGCTCTCATTCACCGCACATTACCTGCGGCCCGGTGTTCCCGGCGTCGAGTGCGAAGTCATTGTAGATGTCGTACGGCAGGGCCGGACACTATCGACGGTGCGGGCCTCGCTTTGGCAGGAGGGTAAGCAAAGGGTCGAGGTCATTGCAGCCTATGGCGATCTTACCAGTCCCGTGGGTATTGACAGCGATATTACAATCGAAATGCCAACGTTGCCGCCTCCAGAATCTTGTATCGCAAGACGTGGAGATATGCAGGGCATCGATATTGCAATGATTAACAAACTGCACGTTATGATGCACCCGGGCCAGGCCAGGCCAGGGCAGTCCGGCGTTCCCGAGATCTCTGGTTGGATCCGGTTTACCGATGAGCGCGAGCCTGACACAAGATCACTCCTGCTGTTTTGCGATACTTTTCCCCCTTCGCCATTCGGGAAACTGGGCATGGTCGGCTGGGTTCCAACGATCGAACTTACTGTTCATGTAAGGCGCCGGCCGGCGCCGGGATGGGTTCTAGGAAGGTTTCGCACGGACGACCTTGTTGATGGACGAATGATTGAAACCGGCGCGCTTTGGGATTCTACTGGCGCGCTTGTTGCAGACTGCAGGCAGATCGGCCTTGTCCTGCAAAAGGCATAATTTATGAAGATGGATAGATAGAATCCTCTTAATCTCATCTCGGAACGCTAGTGTGACGCCAAAAATATCCGGGGTCTTGTCGCGATTGTTTACAAGCGATTGTTTACAAGCGATTGTTTACAAGAAAGTGTTGGCTTGTCAGGCAATAAAAGCCTACGGATATTGCCTTGAAATTTAGAATATTGCCGGAGTGTTCCCGGGGAAATACCTATTCTGCGCCCGCTCGAGCGAGTGTTTTTGTCTGGTTTTTCTTTTGGCATGGGCGCTATTCTGACATTTCCCGGTGGTATCATGGCGTTGGGGGACATCAACAGCCAGCCCAGAGTTTTGGTTGGGCCTGTTGAATTGCCATAATATGAAGGCCAACGAGTGTTAAATCAAACTGCCTATGGGTAGCGATTGGCGGTTCGCTTTTTCTCGAAGAGATTGAAGTCGTCTGATCGAAAAAACATTAAGTGATCCATGACATAGACGTTGGCCTTGAACGCTTCCAGGTTTTACATCCTTAGCAGATTTTAATTCTGCTGTTGATGTTTAAGACCTTGGTATAGATATCCGTAGTAGGAACACAATATGACCGTCCTGTCTCGATTTCTCAGTAAATTAAAAGCCAAGCCGAAAACGCTGGAGCAACGACTCGCCGAGCTTGATCAATTACCGTTAGAGGGTCTGGTAGCCATTGCGGTAGAAGACAAGCACGATGATTTGCGTTTGGAGGCTATCGCTCGGTTGAACTACGGGCCAGCTCTGATTAGGTTGGCTTATGATAAAGGTGCTGCCGGCGTTCAACAAAAGGCTAGGCGGCGTCTTGCCGAGTTGGCTGATCAAGGCACAATCACGTTGGATCAGCTTGCTGCAGACGGTGTTGATCCTATGGCGCAGTTAGCTGTGGTGGGATTTTGTCAGCAAGAGGGTTTACTAGAACAGCTGTTGAGCTCGAGCAGTGATGAGGTTTTCTTTTATCAAATAGCACTGGACGGCGTGTCGATAAGGCTGCGACAGCTGGCTGCGTCAAAGATTGAAGATGAAGAGCGGCTCAAATCTTTACTGAAGAAAACCAAGGGTAAAGATAAGCAAGTCTATAAAATTGTGAAGGGAAAGTGTGATGGCTTTCGCGATCGAGATCAGCTTGAAGCCCAAACCCAGGCCGAGATTGTTAGCCTGTGTGAAGCTTTGGAAGCCCATAGTAAACGGCCCTTCGACAAGTTTTTTATCGCCCGTAACCAATCTTTGCAAGATCAGTGGGCGTTACGACAAACGCAAGCTCATGAATCCGTTTTGGCGCGGGCACAGCAGGCGACGTCGAGATGCATGCAAACAATTGACGCTTTTTTGAAACAGCAGGCTGATGTTAAGGCGCGAGAGGTTGCCATAGCCAATGCTGCTCAGCAGCAGCTGGCGATGATAGACAAGCTCCAAGGCCTGCTTGCTCACTTGTTTACCTGTGCTGCCACTGAAGACGCGCGCCAGTCGGCTAAAGTGCTTCTGGAAGAATGTCGTCAGCAGTGGTTAGACGCTCTGCAGCACAAAGCAGCGCAAAGGTCCGAGGAAAAAACTTTCACTCAATTAGCGGATGGGATTGAATTTCAGTTACAACAGTTGCAGCAGCATGGCAGCCTAATTGATCAACTGACAGGCAGCAGTGACCTTCAGCTTAAATTAGAAACTGAGACTGAGACTGAGACGGAAACTGAGACGGATAAGACCAATGCCAGCGCTGAATTATCTAACCTTTCCAGTTATGACGATTTACGGGCACGTATAAAAACGGCCGGCCTACTTCCCGCCGCTTTGCAGCCGCAGCAGTTGTTAGACGCAATGGCCTTCATTTCTGAACGTGAAAAACAGGTGGCGGCAAAAAAACAAGCAGAGAAAGATCAATTGCGTCAGCTGAGCGCTTTGATTCGCAGGGCGCAGTCCGCAACGGATTCCGGGCAGTCCCGTCCAGCCGCGGGTATTAGGCGCACCGTTGAAGAAAAGCGGTCGCAATTGAAGGTCATGCCTGCTTATTTATCCAAGCAGTTGGAGCAGTTGGATGCTGCTTTAGAAAAGCTACTGGATTGGAAGGACTACGTTGTCGAACCAAAAAAACAACAATTAATCGAACAAATGGCGGCGCTGGTTGATAGCCGGGAAGCCCCGGAAGCACTGGCAACTAAAATCAGTCGCTTACAGAACGAGTGGAAGGGATTAAGTAAAGGCGTCCAGGATCAGGCGTTGTGGGAGACGTTTCATCAACTGGCGCAGCAGGCGTACCAGCCCTGTAAGGTTTTCTTCGATCAGCAAGCCGAAATTCGACACGATAATTTGGGAAAACGCATCCAGATGGTCACTCAATTAGAAAACTATTTGTCAGCGCAGAATAGTGGCGATGAAGCAGTAGATTCTATTGACGGGAGTGCCGTCGAAAAATTGCTCAGTACCGCGATTAAGGAGTGGCGTAGCTATGCCCCTATTGAACGAGCGACGAATAAACCCGTGCAGCAACGTTTTGATCGCGTGTTAGATGCGATAAGAGCAAAGTTGAACGAACACTATCAGAAAAATGCAGACATAAAACGTCAGTTTATAGACCAGGTGTTAACGTTGGTGGATCAGCAGGATAACCGTAAGGCGGTAGAAGAGGTTAAACGGTTGCAGGCACAGTGGAAGCTGGCTGGAGCCGCTTTACGCAAGGACGAACAGGTTTTATGGAAGACATTCCGCAAAGGCTGCGACGCAATATTCGAAAAGAGACAGCAGCTAACGGAAGAGTTTAAGGCAGAACTTGATGTCAATAAAAATGCTGCGTTGGCGCTGGTGCATGAGGTTGAGGGCTTGCTGGGGTTTTCAAAAAAAGCCCTATTGGACGCGAGGGCCCGTGTTGCACAATGCCAGATAGAATATAGAGAGCTGGGTAGTTTACCCAAGGCGAAAGAGAATAGCCTGAATCAGGCTTTCTACAAATCTATCGAGGAATTTGATGGCAAGGTGTCGCGGCAATTGGAGGCGGGCAAACTCGAAGTGTGGCTGGATTATCTGACGGCGGCGGATAAAATTCGGTTGTATCAACTTGCCGGTAGTGCAGCGACCGCAATAGCCCTTGAGCAGGAGGCCAAAACTTATATCTCCAGCGTGGAGCAATGGCCCAAAAATGGTTTGGCGTCCCTTGAACGGAAAATGGCGCAAGGGATGGGTGATGCAACGCAAGAAGAGAATGAGCAAGCGTTGAAAAAGCTTTGTATTCGAGCCGAAATACTGGCCGACCGGGCAACGCCAGACGAAGATAAGTCTTTGCGAATGCAGTATCAGATGTCTCGTTTGGAGCAGGGTATTAGACAAAAAACGCCGGACAAAAATGTCGAAATGAACTCGATGATGTTTGAGTGGGTCGCGGTAGGGCCGGTATCGACGGTGATTTATCAACCACTGGTCGAGCGCTTTCAGCAGTGTCGTTAAGCCGTCTAAATAACCCCTCGCATGAGAGGGCTCCCTGCTTGAAGGATTATCAGCGGCTATTGCTTCTGCTTTACCAGCCTTAACGCCCAATTTTCTGCCAAAGCAGTAGGTCAGTATCGAGAGGTGCGCGTGCCTAAGAACTGTGGCGCTGTGTTCATGACCTTTTGTCTCGCTTTATTTCTGCCATCAGTGTGAATATTTCCATCGTGTTTGGCGTCGAAGTGTCTCCAGAATACTCGCGATACAAAGTGTCTACGTTTACTGCAATACGTTCAGCGTCAGTCCACGATTCAAAGTCTGAGATTGAGATATCAAAAGCAGCATCCTTTGCTGTCATACCAGCGTCGAATCTTTTTCGAGCTTCAACATCGATGTAGGAAAGGTATTCCTTGACCCTTTGTACACCCGCGACATCGGTAATTGGACCATGCCCGGGAACGATCACCTGAGGGTTGCGATCGATAATCAGGTCGCAGGCCTTTAGCCAGTTACTGACGGGTCCAGCCCACATAATAGGTGTTCCATCGATAAACAGGATGTCCCCCGTAAACACGGTGCTGTCCTCGTCAACAAATACCAGGATGTCGCCCAGGGTATGCGCGGGGCCCACCTCCTTTAGTTCGACCGTTTTGCTGCCAACCTTGAGCGTTAACTCACCGGTAAACGTTTTGGTGGGAAGTTTTTCAGCGACGTCACCGAAATTAAAGGGTCCGAAAATATCGATAAAGTATTGCCCCGTCTCACCCATGTCCGGCGCCATCTCCATCATTGCCCTTAGCTTTTCCGGGCCGAAAGCCTCCATCTCTTTTGCGCCAGCTTCACTCGCTACCACTTCTGCGTGTCTGCAAAGCCCATTTCCGTGGGTGTGGTCCCCGTTAGCATGCGTGTTAACGATGGTGTTGATTTGATCTGCGCTAATGCCGGTTGCGTCCTCCATAATCGCCAACATTTTACGCGTCATTGGTGCGTCAAACAGGGTGTCGACAAGCAGCGACTGACCGCCATCTACAATTAATCCTGAGTTGGACCAGCCCCAACTTCCGTCGGGTTGAAGATAGCTAAAAATACCGTTGCCGGTTTCCTGTAATCCTTTTTGGTAGTTCCAGGCCGCCATAAGAGAAAGTCCAATTCACGTGAGCAATGACGATAGCATGTCGTTACGAGTCTCAATAGCCCGGCTCTTTACAAGGGCGCTAAGGGAGTGCATCTTCTTCCTTTACAAAAAAATGAGGCCAAGTATGAGTATGAAAGAATTTGCTGGGAAAGTAGCGGTTGTGACCGGTGCGGCCAGTGGCATAGGCCTTGCGACGGCATCGCGGTTTGCTGAAGCCGGAATGAAGGTCGTGATGGCGGATATACAGGAAGACGCGCTGGAGGATGCGGTGAAATCGTTGGGCAATATGGGCCATGAGGTTCTAGGGGTGCCGACGGATGTTTCCAAATGGGATGCGATTCAGGCACTCGCTGAAAAAACAATGACTGAGTTTGGCGCTGTAAATGTTCTCCACAATAATGCGGGTGTTCTTGTCTCGGGGCCCATTGCTGAGCTAACTCTGGCGGATTGGGAATGGGTTTTGGGCGTTGATCTGTGGAGTGTTATCTATGGGGTTAAGGCGTTTCTACCGCTGATTCGAGCGTCTGGCGAAGGACATATTATTAACACTGCGTCTGTGAACGGCTTACAGGCGTCGGGGGCGATTGCCCCTTATAGCGTCGCCAAATTTGGTGTGGTCGCACTGACTGAAACCCTTCGTCTGGAACTGGATGCTGATGACCCAGGCATTTCTGCATCGGTACTTTGTCCTGGGCCGATCAATACCCAGATTGTCTTCAGCAAACGGAACCGGGACGCTGAATCAGCGAAAGATCATAGCTCGTCGGCGCAGGAAAAAGCGTTCGAAAAGCATGCGGGTGCAATGCTAGCAGAACGAGGAAAAGATCCATCCGAGGTGGCGGAGATGGTGATGGATGCCATCGTCAATGACGACTTTTGGGTCCTCACGCATCCGGAATGGAAGGAAATCATGCAAGCGCGGGCTGCAGCGCTTTCAAAGGACAACAGTCTTTACACCGATGCTGGTGGGTAAGGTGGTCATTAAAACAGCAGGTGGTTGTCTTTGTGGCTCGATTAGATATTCGTTTGACCGCGATAGTGTTATCTCGGCAGGTCACTGCCATTGCGTGGATTGTCAGAGGGCGACAGGAAGCGGTAAGGCAACGATTGTTTTTGTCCCAACGGCCAATCTCGAGGTGTTGGGAGAATACCGGACCTACTCAGTAGTGGGTTCGGATGGAAGCCACGTTAGTCGTGGCTTTTGTCCGACATGTGGCTCACCCTTCATCAGCTACGTGGCCGAGCAACCGGATGTAAGGTTTATCAAGGCGGGCAGCTTGGATGATCCGTCCTGGGTGAGGACCGAGGCTAGTTACTGGCAGGTTTCAGCTCACGCTTGGGATCCGGTTAATCCGGATATCCCTAGTTTCGAGAAGAATCCCTGAGCCAGACTCAGGCTACTCGGGCGTCTGGCCATAGGCGCAGGAAGTTCTCGCTATAGAATTTGGTCTTGATGTCTTCGTCTTTGCCTTCTAGCGATTTCTCGAATTTGCCTATCGGGTTTCTACCACCCTCTACATGCGGGTAGTCGCTAGAAAAGAGATACAAATCTTGATTGGATTGATCAATCAGATTAGACACGTCCTCGTGCGGAAATGGCGTAAAACCCATTTGCTGGGATAACTGTTCAGACGGTGTGCGATCGAATTGTACTGAGGTATCCACCCTGCCATAAATTTTACTGACCCAATCCAAGCGGCGCACCATTTCAGGTACCCATCCTGCACCTAATTCGACAGCCGCGCCTTTAAGATTCGGGTGTCGATCAAATACACCGTCCAAGACCAGCATGGATACAAAGGTTTCTGGTGGCTGATGCATCAGGGCGGCATCTTTTGTGCGAACATTTTCACCGCCACCCATCCAGTCCTTGACCGCTGCACGACCATTGTTGCTCCATGCTTTCAGTGCCTGTAAAGGAGAGCCGCCAACGTGTAGCACAAACGGTGTGCCTGATTCTGCGAGCAAGGCCCAGAACTTTTCAAGATCGACATGGCCAGGTGATCGATCACCTGGCGCGCGATGTGGAACCCAGATGGCTTCTAATCCGGCTTCGATCGCCCATTTGAGCTCAGTATAGGCTGATTCAGGGTCATCCAGAGGAACGATGCCCACACCCATGAGTCGATCATCGTCGCTGCAGAAGTCAGTCATATGTCGGTTATGCGCCCGGGTAGCGCCATACCTTAACTTGACTGATTTTTTTTGGCTTGGATGAAACGGCATGGCGACACTGTGAGTGGCGAAAACCAATTGTTTTTTAAAGCCAAGCATATCCATCGCAACGGTGCGGTCTGATTTATTGAACGCGCCAAGCGCCTGAATTTCTTTCGAGCTTTCGATCAGTTTATCGCCGAGTGCGATCTGCGCAGCGACATGTTCTTCGCTGTGTTTGCCGCCTTGGTCCATGATGATGTCGACTTCCTCATCGGTCACAAGTGAAGCGCTGTAGCTGACTTCTGGGACTTCGTCACGAATACCCGGGTCCGCATAAGCTTTCAGAAAGTTCGGCAGTTCCATAATGTGGCTATCGGCATCGTAAAAGGGGCGCTCTGTTGGTGCGTAGGCCATCGCTTGGCTCCATTTGTGAAGATTGTTTGTAAAGATCGTATGTAAGATCGTATGTTAAATGTAGCTGAGTAGACTAGCGACAATCGCGCTGTACGTCTATCTGCCTCAGAGCTTAACCATACCACCATCGACAACCAGAGTTTGCCCTGTGATGTTCATGGAGTCTTCCGACACCAAGAATTTCACGGCATTACCCATATCTTCGACCGTTTGTTCACGCTTAAGTGGTGTCCGTTCGAAGATTGTGGGGTAGCTGTCATTGAATATCCCTTCGAACCATTCTCTTGGGTCCATGCCTTCGAATTCTGGCATACGCTCGACTGCCTGCTGAGCGTTACCCTTCCAAGCGTCTGTGTAAACAATGCCCGGACATACTGCATTAACATTGATGTTGTCTGGGCCAAGTAAGTCGGCTTGGGTTTGGGTGTAATTAATAAGTGCGGCCTTCATCGCGTTGTAACTGGGATGGACAAATGCCGTCAACATCGCAGGGGAAAAAGATCCTAAACCGGCGATTGACGAGATGTGAACGATTTTCCCATATTTTGCTTCGCGCATGTGGGGAACGACGGCTTCGCTCATCAACACAGTCGGCAGCAGGTTTTGGTTGTAGAGCGCGTTCCAGACGGCTTCTACAGATGCAAGCGGGTGTGAGGGTGGGTCATCAGTTGTTTTTGGCCCGGCACCGACATTATTAACAAGAATATCGATCTGCCCATAATCCATCATCGTCGCATTAACGACTTCCATAATTCTGTAAGGATCAGTGATATCGCCGGCCATTCCTACGGCTTTGCCCCCAGCGTCATTGATGACATTGACGGTACTCTGAGTGGTGTCTTCACCATAGGAGTTGACAATAACGGTCGCCCCTTCGGATGCTAGAGCCATGGCAATGGCTCTACCAATCCCCCGACCGGCGGCGGAGACAATAGCAACCCTATCATTGAGTTTCATAATAAATTCCAGAAAACCTAGTAGGAGCCAACAATGAACCAAAGGCTGGAAGGATTGCAACCGGCATCGAGTTCACGTAAAAACAAAACTCAGTTAACGGGAATGCAAGGTCCGAAAAATGTCGCTAACCGTAAAACAGCATGCAGAATCAATGGCCGTATACCTTCAGGAAGGCGCCAAGCGAGCGCTGACATTGGCTAATCGGGGACCTGTGAGGTTCGGGAGCGATGGTAGCTTGCATCCTGACATTACGGATGCATTTTCTCGCTGCGGTTTCTATGTGTTCACCGGCGTGATTGAGCCGCCTGAACTCGATGACCTTAAAGATGAAGTAAAGCACGCGCTTGAGCGAGCACCCGTGTCGAATCAATCGAAGCTGGACCGGCAGGGCCGTCCTTCCCTAGGTTCGGACCTTTCTATACCCCCTTTTTACCTGGTCTCGCCCCTCGGTGACCCTGTAGGTGGAACCCAGCGTAATGCAGGTCGTCATCCAGTCAAAATGGTGACGCCAACGCCGGAAACGGATGCTCCTTCACAAGTTGTCCAAGTTATTTTTGGCACCTTGCATATCCTAGATTCGTGCTTGCGGTTATACGGTCACCCTTTGCTACTAAAGGTGGCCGAAGCCATGAATGGTCCTGACTTTGTGCCTTTTAATGAGGCTGTTTTCGTAAAACAACCGGGCCTGGGTGCAGCCGTTGCCTGGCACCAGGATGCGACAACTCACTGGGATTCTCCAAAATTAGATGAGGGTACGCACGGATTCAACTTCATGGCGCAGCTATACAGTAGTACCGCAGCGAATGCTGTATGGATAGTTCCTGGCACGCACAAACAAGGCAAGCTTGATATTTCGTCGCTTACCGAGGCCAGTGGTGACAAAATTTCGGACGCTGTGCCGATGATCTGTGAACCAGGTGATGTCGTTATGTGTAACCGTCAAGCCGTGCATGGTTCCTTTGCGAATACTTCAGATGACTGGCGTGTGTCTGTTGGCTTTGGCTTTCACCGGAAAGAATCGGTGGTCGGTGTCACCGCAAAATTATTAAACGGCAAGTCTGTGCTGTACGACGAGGCCAGAGTCCGTGAACGTTCAAGGATGATCGCGATAGCCATTGACGCCAGGGCGCAGCGATATCCGAAGGAAAAACCTTACCTTTACCAACCCCTGGCGGGCTTAGAGGCCCAAAATAGCTTTAATAAAGAGACGCGGGAGTTGGTCGTTAAGAACTACAATCTGCTAGACCTTCACATTTAGTGAATCACGCGCGACACACCACTCAACTAATCAGAAGTAGAAATCATGAACAATGATCGACTTGCCGCAATAGCGGAGCTTACGGCCTCCGGTATGGACTATGAAATTGTGCCAGGAGAAGTGTGGGGAAGACCTTGCAGAGTGTTTAAAAACTCCCCTCGGACATTGCGTGACCTCTACCAGACGGCGAGCAGTGAAGAGACCTTTTTGGTGTTCGAAGATGAGCGTTTTACGTTTGCTGAAACCAATGATCGGGTTGCTCAGATTGCAAATATTCTTACTGATCAGTTTGGCGTGGAAAAAGGTGATCGGATTGCTATTTCCATGCGAAATTTTCCCGAGTGGGTTTTTGCGTTCAATGCGGCGACTTCTATCGGCGCGATCGCAGTGGCGATGAATTCATTGTGGCTTTCTGAGGAGATGGAGTTCGGCCTAAAGGACAGTGGTGCCAAGGTGCTTTTTGCGGATCAGGAACGCCTGGACAGGCTTGCGCCCGTTCGAGAAAACCTCGATCTGCAGGTGATCTCAGTAAGAGCGACAAGTCCGTCGGCGAATACATGGGCCCTCGAGGAACTGTTAGCGGGGCAGGTATCAACGTTATTGCCGGATGTTGAAATTGATCCGGGCGACCCGGCGACCATTCTCTATACGTCGGGTTCGACAGGACATCCTAAGGGCGCTGTCTCCTGTCATCGAAATATTGTTAGCGCCCTGCTGTCCTGGGAGTTAGATGGCAAAGTTGGTCTTTTATTATCAGGCGCAGAAGCGCCCCAGCTGGATGATCAGATCGCGGCGTTGCTGGCTGTGCCACTTTTCCATGCGACCGGTTCCCATGCGGTAATGCTCGCTTCTTATAGGTCCCAAAGAAAAATCGTATTGATGTATAAGTGGGATGTGCCGGAAGCACAGCGGCTTATCGAGGTAGAAAAAGTTGCTGTGTTTATTGCCCCTGCGGCGATGACAGGAGACTTGGAGCGGGCAGCCAGAACAGCGACCCGAGACCTCAGTAGTTTGCTAACTGTCGGCGGCGGTGGAGCTCCGCGGGCGCCGGAGCAAGTCCAAAAGATTGCCGGAACGTTCAAAAAAGCACTGCCGAATACTGGCTGGGGGATGACAGAAACGAACGCTATTGGTGCCGGCATTGGCGGTGAAGATTATGTTAATCATCCCGAAAGCTCAGGCAGGGTATCTGCGTTACTTGATCTTAGAGTGCTGGATGAGTCAGGCAAGCAGTTGCTTCCTCTTGAGCGTGGCGAACTGCAGATTCGCGGCGCTTCCATTATCAAGGGCTACTGGGACAGGGAAGAAGCCAATCTAGAGGCGTTTGATGGTGAATGGTTAAGAACCGGCGATGTCGCCTACATTGACGATGAGGGTTATCTGTATATCGTTGATCGTATTAAAGACCTGGTCATTCGAGGGGGCGAGAACATTGGTTGCGCTGAGGTCGAAGCAGGGTTACTTGCCCACCCGCAGGTCAGAGAGGCTTCTGTTTACGCGGTACCGGACGATCGTCTGGGTGAAGAGGTAGGAGCCACGATTTTTGCTGATGATGCTATTGATGAAGATGAACTTCGCGGGTTTCTGTTGGAACACGTTGCTCGGTTTAAGATACCCCGCTATCTGGAAATATCCTCGGAACCCCTGCCGCGAATAGCCTCTGGTAAAATCAACAAGCGCCAACTCAGAGAAGAATTCGTCTCAGCACGGGGCTGACCCTAACCCGCGGTAACAAATCCACCAGCTAACAAGTGAACCACGTCAACCTTTAACCGTTTGAAGTGGTTCGCTGGCGGTCCGCGCAAGTGGACCGAATAAACGCTAGATCAAATGACCTAAAAGTAAGCCGAAACCTAAATCAGAGCGTAAATATCTTCATAGTTAGCAAGGAGTAGGGAAGATGGATACAGGTTACAGGATAGGCGCAGTGGCCAAATTGACAGGTATTTCTACGGACACGATCCGTGCTTGGGAGCGTCGCTATGGGGTCGTTGAGCCAAACCGTGGGGAAAATAATAACCGTTGCTATACAGAAGCGCACGTCAGTAAGCTGATAAGCGTCAAACGTCTGGTCGATGCAGGGCAAGCAATTGGTACCATTTGCAGACTGTCTGAACAGGCGTTACAGGCGCGCACTCATGGGATACTAGGGTCCCCCGGGCATCCTGCAGGGGGACTGTTGAAGAAATGGACGGTCATAAGTGTTCAACAACCTGATTGGTTGAAAGCTTGCTTAAAGGCGCAAGCCGGCATTGAGACGAGCTGGGTTCGTGGTTTAGAGCAATTTTCGGCTTCCGACGAGGAGTTCGTTGTTATCGACATGCCCAGCCTTTCAGAGATGAACGAAAAGTTGGTGCTCAGAATGCTACCCGATGAGCTTGCACCCCGCTGTCTTGTTGTCTATAAGTTCGCCTCCCGAACCCAGTTGCGATCTTTGGCGTCAAAAGGAATTCGTTTGCTGAAAGGCCCTCTTGAGCCTTTTGCCCTCGTCAATTTGCTCCGAGGTAACGGTCGATCACAAGCAGCGTCGCCCGAAAGCGCAGATTTTAATGCATTGAAAACGGCGCTGCAGGAAGGAGATGTGCTTTGTAACTGTAAGAATCAGCTATCAGGACTAATGAGGGCACTGAATAGGCTCGAAGCGTCCTCTACAGGATGCTCCAGGGCCCGCCAAATAGATGGCGAATTGCAGCAGCAGCTATTGGAACTGACGGTGCAGGCACGTTCAATTATGGAACATTCGCTTAGCGATCTGGTGGAACATGGCGATGCAGAAGGTAGAAATCGAGTCGGTTCGATCAATTAGGAGCCTGGGTTAGCGGTATGTCGTCTCACTCGCTGTTTTTGTTTCGACGGGACCTTCGGTTGGTCGATAACACCGCGCTTAACGAAGCACTGCGGCGCGGTAATCCGGTACTGGCAGTCTTTGTTGTTGACCCTTCGCTGATGGAGCGCTGGCAAGACTCTGGGCGGCGGTTAGCATTTCTGTTTCAATCGCTGCAACAGCTGCGGGCTGCAGTAAGCGAGTGCGGCGGAACGCTAGTCGTTGAAATGGGGCATACAGAGCAGGTCCTGCCGTCACTCATAAAGCGGTTCAAAGTCGATAGGGTTTTTGTTAACCGGGGTTATACGCCTTATGGTCGAAGCCAAGACCAAAGGCTGAAGTCCCTAACGAAAGAAATGAAAATCGATTTCGTGGTGCACGATGATGCGCACCTTAACCCGCCGGGGCGCGTTTTAAAGGGTGATGGGACGCCGTACACTATATTCACTCCTTATTTCCGCAGAGCTTCAACATTCTCGGTTTTCCCCCCGGCGCCCGTCCAAAAGGGTGAATTTCTTCATTGCGATGATATGGGTAGTTGGCCGGAGGCGCTCAATGAGTTTCTGCGAATTCAGGTCCCAAGGTTCGAGCCAGGTGAAGGCGGTGCGTTAAAAGCCCTGTCGACGATGTCTTCGTTAACGAAGTATGAGGTGCAGCGAGATGTGCCCGCAAGTGAGCATACTAGCCATCTGTCAGCTCATCTGCGGTTTGGTACCTGTTCTGCGAGGCAGGTTCATAACGCGGTACGGGAAAGTCTTGATGACCAACACCCGCTCATTCGGCAACTTTATTGGCGTGACTTCTATCATCAGATTGGCTGGCATTTCCCCCATGTATTTGGACATGCATTCAGGCGGCACTATGATGCGATACCCTGGCGCACTGATACAGAGGCGCTGCAGCGCTGGAAGGAAGGAAAGACTGGATTTCCAATAGTCGACGCTGGTATGCGAGAACTCGCGTCAACCGGCTATATGCATAACAGGGTTAGGATGGTTACAGCATCGTTTTTGACCAAAAACCTGCACTTGGATTGGCGCCTTGGTGAATCCTATTTTGCTGAACAACTGGTTGACTATGACCCTGCTGTCAACAACGGCAATTGGCAATGGAGTGCATCGACGGGTTGTGATGCGCAGCCATATTTCAGGATATTCAATCCCTGGCGGCAACAACAGAAGTTTGACAAGGATTGTGTTTACATCAAGCAGTGGGTTCCAGAGCTTGAACCGTTCCCAGCGAAGGTGATCCACAAGCTGGAAAAAGAAGGGGATTTTTACTTACCAAAAATGGTGGACCTGAGAAAAAGCGGGGACCTGATCAAAGAGCAGTTTAAATCAGTTCGTATGCGGTCATAATAGGTCTGTCTATTCACCTGAGTCCTAGTGTGGTTATTGTTCGTTTTTTTCTCTGGGTTGGGCTGTTCGCAGTGATCCCTGTCTGGGTCAGTGCCGATGGCCCGAATAGGCATAATGTTGATTTTTCAGGTTCCTGGGAACTGGACTATCAGTTGAGTGATCATCCAAGTGAGAAGATCAGGTACCTGTACATACAGGCAAGAGCTCAAGCCAAGCGAGCGGCAGAACGGGCGCAGAATTCTGGTCGTTATGTTGATCCTAGGATATTAAACGTGCAGTCTGTTGTAGGACTAGGCAGATTAACTGAAAAAATTGCTCAGGCAACGGTACTTACCATTACTCAGAAAGATGATCATATCGTGATCAATCGAAATGACGACTTTGCGCTGGTCTGCGATTTTGGTGAAATGGGTTGGAAAGAAAATACGATAGGGATAGAAGGCTGTATATGGGATGAGGACCAGTTGGCCTTCCAGGTTGCGCTACCAGACGGACTGAGTGTTTATCAGCAGTTTAGTATTGCGGCTGACCGAAGCCGCATAAATGTTGCAACAACCGTCAACGTCTCTGGCGTTTCCTATCCATTCACACTTAACCGGGTCTATATGCCGTTTCAGCCAGGCGAAGGCCTGTATGAATGCACGTACACCATCGCGAACCAAACCAGCTGCACATTGAGTGGCCGCAATGAATAAATTGCGCGGCGTCGTTGTCGGGACGCTCGTCTGTTTTCTTTTAGGTTGTGGAACGCCTCGGGTAGATCCCCAGCAGGGCTCTTTACCGGACCCCGTGGATGTTGCCCTGATTGTTTTTCAGGACGCAGGGGTACCGCTAGACCGGCTAAACCTCAGCATCGCTGTCTTTGACGTTGAATCTGAAATAGAGAGTTCTATTTATAGCTCGAAGGTTCAGGTGAGTTCTGTTGAGCGAAGACTCCTACCCTTCAGATTGAAAGAGACGTTGGATCGAGCGGGATTCTGGGGCGCTGTTCGGGTGATGCCGCAACCGGACCTTAACTCAGAGATCAATGTGACGGGTAAGATCCTGTTTTCCGATGGTGTTGAACTAAAACTCCAAGTCCTGGCTGTAGACGCAACAGGTAGAGCGTGGCTTGATCGTATCTATCACGATGTTACCAGTGATCTGGATTACTCGACCGACCCCACTTATCAGATTGACCCCTTTCAGGATTTGTACAACAGGGTCTCCAATGACTTGTCGGATAGCCTGGGTTCTTACCCGGAACTGGACCGGGTCCAGCTACTCAATATTACAACGCTGAAATATGCACGCGAGTTGTCTCCCGAGACCTTTGGGCGTTACCTGTCTGATGACATGGGAGTCGCGACATTAAGCGGCTTACCTTCTGAGGATGATCCCTTGTTCCAAAGAGTTCAACGAATTCGTGAAAGTGAATACCTGTTTGCTGACAGCGTTGATCAGCACTACGAGAGTTTGTTTAGGCGGATAGGGCCAACCTATGCCTGGTGGCGCTATTACAGTTATGAATTGATTGAAGGTAACAGGAAGCTCTCAAAAGTTGATGCAACCAGAGGCGCCACAAGGGGTTCCTGGTATGCAATGGAGCGGATCTATAAAACCTATAAAGAGTCGAAAATGAATGAAGACGCGCTGCGCGAGTTAACCAATTCATTTGACCGAGAAACTGAACCAACGGTAGCCGACCTGGCCGGCAGCGTGGTTCGGTTAACCGGGACTTTGGACCGTCAGTATGAAGAGTGGCGGCGTCTGCTGCGAGAACTTTACCGAAAGGAAACCGGCTACTGATTGGGTTCAGGGTCGATTGACCTCTGACCTAAATGGACACCCAGAGGCCCGCGCCTCGTAGAGAGCGTCACCTGTGAGTTTCCACGCTGAACCGTGAGCGTAACCATTTCGTTTCGTTCACCCTGGATTGTCAGAGCGCGCAGATCCCTGCTGCTGTACAAAGGCTCATCTTCGTAACGTAGGATGATGTCACCCTGTTGGACGCCGCTCTGTTCAGCCGCGGAGCCCAATAGTACCGAAGTCACCGCGACTCGATTGGGTTGCCCCGTGTAGTATAGGTACTTGTCGTACGAAGCTTCGTCAACTTCATCTCGAACTCGAACCTCGTCGCCTCGCAATTGAGAGATTTCCTCGCGAAAGCGATCTGTCCCCATGTAGCCTTCCCTAATGGCGTTATCTCGTAACTCAAGCCGCCGAAGTTCGGCCTCACTCTGTTTTCGGGCGATCTGCTGCGCCGTAAAGGCGTCAAGACCCGCCCTGATCAGGCCGTCGGCAACAGGAAGCGGCATGCCCGGAGAAATGAATTCTGAAAGCTCCCCACCAGCGGTGGCGAGGTCGTTTGTGGGCTGGTTGCCAGCCCGTGTTGCCCCGCCCTTCTTTTCAACCCTTTGCTCCAGAAGACCTAACCGTTGCTTTAGCTGGGTTATCCATCTCGGACTCAAGGTTATCGTTGCGTTGTCGTTGGGCCATGGCCTCTTGATCGCTGGAATTAGTGATCGGTTGGACGATGGTCGCAGCGTGTTCTCCGGTTTGGGACCAGAGCATGCCGATAAAAATGCCGATCGTCAGGAAAACGAAAAATCCGAGGTAGTACTTAACCATGATGAAGTGTCTTTAAGTTTAGTGTTGAGTGTCTGTAGTGGCCAATATAGTTCATGTTGATGGAGTTGATGGAGTCCAAGGTGTTACCAGATCTGGGGAAAGGTTCAGGGTTGGAGTAAATCAATGCGGATAGTCTTTTCAGCGATCATCAGGCTGGCTTCATCCATCAGCTTCATTGACAGTTCCCCAGCGTCCCAGTTTATATCGATCAAACCATAGTTGCTTTCATAAAAGGGCTTTATCAGGCGATGGGGCCCAGGCTCATCAACAGGGTTCTTGACGAACGACGTTAGGGGGACGTTTAACGAAGATGTTGTTAACTCGTAGAGGGGGTAGGGTTCAAATTCGGCTAACTCATAGATCGCGGCAGAATGGCGGTCGCCAGAAACAACGATTACCCCGTTTGCCATGGATGACGAGAGTAGCCGATAGAGTCGCTCACGTTCGGTCGGCATGACCCGCCAGGATTCCCAATGGTGACCATCGGCGATGAGCTGGATCGGCGTGATGATGATTCTGATGTTCGCAGGTTTTTGAAGTTGTTCTTCCAGCCATTTCCATTGGGGCTCCCCAAGCACGCTCTGGTTTGGATCCTGGCTTTCGACATATCGGCCTATGTCTTGGTCCGGGTGACGGGTAAGTGGGGTTCGGAAAGAGCGTGTATCCAACGTGATGAACTGCACTTGTTTGTCAGTGGGTCCTAGCGTCTGTTCAAAATAAACACCGGGTCTGGAGGTACGTTCATCTGACGGCTCGATGTTCCAGACATACTCGTAAAGCGATTCCGAGAAGTCCCGGTACTTGAAATCACCGCCTGCATCATCTTTACCGTAATCATGATCGTCCCAGGCCACTAGCAGGGGCGTGGATTCGCGCAATGCCGCGAAGCTCTCTACTGCTGAAAGGTTTGCGTAGGATTCTCGTAGACTCATCAGTGTCGGGTCGTCGGATTCATCCGCCGCGTAAACGTTATCACCAAGAAATACAAAAACATCAGGGTTCTGTGCTGTTATTTCGTTGAATATCCCGCTTTTAAGCGACGGGTGATAGCAGGAACCAAGGGCTATCCTGGTTAAAGCCCTATCGGGCGCGAGACTTGCTGCCGGCATCGGCACTGCGGGAGAAAACTCGTTAGGAACCTGTTCACTTTTATCGTCGCAACCGCCGATAAATGGCAGTACGGCGAGTAGTCTTATGGCACTGATCAATCGCATGAAAACTCCTGCTTTATTTAATCTTTCTTTTCGAAGACGCCCATTTTTTTCGAAGGAGCCATTTTTTAGTCGCGCAACTTAATGTGGACCGTTGACCAAGCCAATAGTTTAACTGCTAGCGTGGGTATTCACCGTGTTATCAAATTGCCGCATGATAAAGGGCATATGGTCATCAATCGCCCCCAGGCACCTTTCCGCCAGTTTCATGCCGTATTCCTGGTGCCCTTGGGTCAACACCAGTGCGGCAAGGTAGAAGCCAGGAGGAATGGCAAGCCGGTAGCTGTTAAAGAGCTCACTCTGGTGATAATGAATGCCATTTTGAGTCAGTATCTGGTGGTAGGTGTCGAGCAGCGTTTTCTCCCAGTTGCGTCGGTTCCGCGTTGTCAGACTGGTGATCATGAAATAGGCCAGGTCGAACCCGGGAGCGGCAAGGCTGCATTCGCCCCAATCGAACAGCATGAGGTCCTCGTCGCTGATTCGCATGTTATCAAGACGAAAGTCCATATGTGAGAAAACCTGTTTTTGCGCCGAAAAAAGTGACTCGTAATGGATTGATTGGCTGGCGTATCGCAGCATAAATTGAACCGGTCCGCTTTTTGGAAGTTCGGCCAGGCGATCGTGAACGAAAGTGGACATGTCGAGAGCTGCTGCCTTGAAACCAACAGAAAAGTTGGCAACGGCTTCGGGTTCACATGCCCAATAGCTGGCGTGCAGTCTGGCAAGATGGGTGACGGCGGTGGTGGCTTGATCAAAGTTTGCGCCTGATGTCACGTCGATCACAGGCCATTGTCCTGCATCCTCAAGCAACAGCAAAAATTCATGATCCGCGTTGAAATAGCACCTGGGGCTGCGAATGGCTGAGTGCCTTGATAGTTCCCGATAAAAATGTTGCTCTCTGCCATAGGAATTGAAGCGAGTTGCAAGCGCCCATTTTTCTGGATCTTCAGATGGTCGCTTTAAAATGATAGAAGTGGGCAGTGCACTGCCTTGCAAGGTGAGTCGATACAAATCCGACATGTATCCCTCTCCTGACCCTATGGGCTCAATCTGGAACGATTCGACAAGGCCGCCTAACGCCTGGCTTAGATAATCGGCGTTAATCTGTGAGATGGAAAGCATCCAGCTATTGTAAACCTAAATGTGCCTGAACCACTTGAATCTCGCTCGCCTGAAGACGTTTAGCAGGTTAACCTCCGGATTATGTTTGATGCACTTATTTACGACTCTGACGAAGAGGTCTGGTTGCGGTTTACAGATGCCTCGGCGGTCCACATTGCTAAAACCAATGAGGACGTCGCGGCTGTGCTGGATACGATCGAAGCAGCCTGCGCAGAAGGAAAATATGCGGTGGGTTATGTCAGCTTTGAAGCAGCGGGTGCTTTTGATTGCGCGTTGGTTCACCACCCTGCAGGATCGCTGCCACTTGCAGCATTTGCGGTCTTCGATAAGGCCGAAGAGGCAAGTCCGGAATTTATGTCTGGGGCTGGGGCTGGGTCTGGGTCTGGGTTTGGGTTTGGGTGTGGGTCGGAACCGCTGTCGGAATCGTTAGATCTGACGCCGATTATTGGCGAAGCAAATTTTGCTGATTCGATCCAGCAAATAAAAGCCTATCTCCTGAGCGGGGATACCTACCAAGTGAATTTCACTCACCAGCTAAAAGGTAATACCGTAGCATCCCCAAGTTCAATTTTCTCTTTTCTCTGTCGTGCCCAACCGTCTCCCTATGCGGCGTTCATTGAAACCGATGACTACGCTATTTGTAGTGTTTCGCCAGAACTCTTTTTTGAAGTTAATGGCACCTCAATACGGACCGAGCCAATGAAAGGTACGCGACCCAGGGGTCGGTTTCCCGAAGAGGATGTTGAGCTTTGGTCAGACCTTGCCAGTTCGGAGAAAGACCGGTCAGAGAACCTGATGATTGTTGATATGGTGCGAAATGACCTGGCAAAAATTGCGGCAACGGGCAGTGTTTGCGTAGGGGAGCTATTCGCCATCAAGCGCTTCCCTACAGTATGGCAGCAGGTATCAAGCATCAGTGCAGAAACCGATGCAGGTCTTGGTGAGCTCTTTTCGGCGTTGTTTCCCTGTGCTTCTATCACTGGTGCTCCAAAAGCCAGGGCGATGGAGCTCATTCGTGAGCTCGAAACCGAAGCGCGAGGTGTTTATACGGGGGCGATTGGACTGGTTAAACCTGGTCGACGCGCCAGGTTCAGTGTAGCCATCCGTACGCTCACGATTGATAAGCGTAACAACAACGCTAATTACGGCGTGGGCTGTGGCATCGTGTGGGACTCAGATCCGTTAGAGGAATGGCAGGAGAGTCTGACTAAGGGAAAAATTCTTGATTTTGATCGGCAACCTTTCAAGCTTCTGGAAACGATGTTGTATGAGCCGGCAAGCGGGGTGTCGCTGCTAAACCTGCATTTGGAGCGATTAAAGGCTAGCGCTGATTACTTTGAGTTCGGCATAGACGTGGAAAGTATTCGAGCTCGGCTTTGTTCGCTTCAATTGCTGAAACCAGCAAGACTAAGGTTGTTGCTGGAGCCGGGTGGCTATTATGAGGTTGAAGAGCATCCGTTGCCAGAGGCCAAATCAATGATTTCGCTGAAGCTTGCGAGCAAACCGATTAACAGCTGCGATATCTTCCTATTCCACAAGACAACACATAGGGAAGTGTATGAGCGGGCGCGAAATGATGCTGATCATTGTGATGACGTTATCCTCTGGAATGAAAAAAATGAACTCACGGAAACGACCATTGCAAACCTGTTTCTGGAAATTGACGGTGAGCTGGTGACGCCGCCTATCGCGTGCGGTTTGCTGGCGGGGACATATCGTCGACACATGCTTGACACCGGTAAGGTAAAAGAGGCCGTTGTTAAAAAGTCTGATCTGGGCAAGGCATCCAAAATATATGTCGGGAACAGTGTTCGTGGTTTGCTGGAAGCCCGCCTGGTTGAGTAATGAGCGCTTTGCGTTTTAATAATAGCGCGGAGGCAGTCCGCTATGGGGTCCTTCGCCGCCAACGAAATGCTGGATAGCGAAGCCTTCTGTGTGTTCCGTTAAGTGAAAAATAGTGTCGTTGGACTGCCCGAAGTGGAACATTTCTTCGGGACTATGCCCGAGTAGAATGCTGACCATGACGCGACCAATCATGCCGTGTGAAACGATGGCAATTCGGCTGTGCTGCGAGGCGAACACCTCATCTAGAAAGGGGCTAGTCCTTTTGATCATATCCGGATAATTTTCGCCGTTAGGTCCTCGATAGTTAAATTGATCTTCCTGCCAAGCGGCGAACTCCTTGGGCCATTTGATCGAGACGTCATCCCACAGCTCACCGCTCCAATCACCGCAATGCCATTCCATGATGCGTCCATCGTAGTTGATATCGAGTTTCAGATGTTGGTTGATGATGTCCGCGGTCTGCCTGGTTCGATCAAGTGGTGAGGCGACAAGATATTCAATTCCCAGAGTAGCTAAGAACCTGCCGTTGATGTCAGCTTGCTCACGCCCTAATTCAGTCAGATCGGAGTTCCACTGCCCCTGCATTCTCCGGATGGCATTCCACTCTGTCTGTCCGTGACGAATAAAATAAAGTTCTTTCAATTAGATCTTAGCCTCTATTTGGACCAGTTCGAGATAGGAATTCTGGAAATGTACATAGGCCACAGGTCCACCCCCATCGGGGAATGCCTCCTCGGCGTTGTTGAGCACCTGTAGTTTATCGACAGAACCCAAGCGGAAATGTGAGTAGCCGGCATCTTTAAAAATGTCAAAGCTGTGTTTGGGTGAAATGTCACCGGCTTTTAATGTCAGCAACGCGATGGTGACGCCCGGGTCTTCTCGAACGAGTAGATGGGCCGTTCCAATGCCGTAGAAGTCTTCAGTGCCCAGAAACCTGATATCAAAATTTGCCGCGTAACCGCGCTTGTGGTTTTCAAGATCCTTGTCGTCGGTCCAGATGTAGATTCGATGATTCTTGTGCCGGCTTTTACTGGACTCTATTAGTTCATAACGTTGTCTGTCCGGACCAATAAAAAAGAGCGTCGCTAAGCTGCCGTTAACAAATTCATCGTAACTGGATAAAGGCTTGATCAATCCTTTATCCATTAATGAGGTGGCTATCTGACGCGGATGTTGATGAGGCAGCCGAAAGATTGTTTCAGCGACTCTTGGTGAATCCGTGTCAGGTAGCGGCGCTGCGGTATAAGACGTAAACGTGTCCTTCTCAAAATAGTCGGGGTCGGTTATTTCCCCCCGCTTGTAGATGAATTGCCGACCAAAGGGATAGAGGTTCTTAATAAAAATTTCTGCGCCGAGTATTCTCAGGAACTCGTCGGTTCTACCAAGATCCCCGGTCATGAGAATGGACGCCTGATCCGCATCTTTCGAGGGAGCAGACTCTATAAGGGTTGTTCCAAAGTGAGCGATCGACATGTCAGCCATTAGTTTGCCTGAGTTGGATGGAATTAAAATTGAAGATGAAAATATAGCACAGCTGTCCCAAGGGTTGCTCACCGACAAGTTAGGCTTCAGTATAAAGAGACGATATAAAATGAGTCAGTCAATGTTCAATCTTATTCAGACACACCATGGCATTAGTTGTTCAGATATCGATGCAACCAAGAAGGTTCTGCGGGCTATTGGTTTTAGTGACACACAACCGGGCGCACCGGAGCCACTTGTCTTTAAAAACGAAAAAGGCGATCACATTGGACAATTGACAGCAGCCGTCCTGGGAGATGAATATCACACCCACTATGTCGAGAACCCGGAAACCCGCCACCAGATCGACCTGATAGAGATCCAGGAAGCAGCGCTTGTTCCAAGGCCCTGCGGGCCTCCCGCGCAAGGTGATCTAATTATCGCTTTTTCTTCAGCAGACCCGCTTAAAACCTACCGCGCTATGGTGGCGAATGATCACCCTGCAAATTTTAGTGATCCAGTGGATGTGCCGGGGGAAGATGGTATCCAGTTTGTTTGGCGTGACGGCCAACACAGCATGATCACAACGCAGGATAGCCCGTTCGCAATCGTTCACTATAGCTTGGAGGATTTTCCCAGAGTTCGGAAGTTCTACGAGTATGTGCTTGAAATTCCGGTCGTCGAAGTTGACGTTAATAACGACGGCAGCGGACGCTATCAGCTCTTTGGTATTGGCGGGCGCATGGATCTCGAGGTGAGGCCGGATATTAAACGGCTTGATCTTCGTGCTTGGGGTAAACATTACCCAGCGGCGAATCATTTCAGGTTGATTGAACGTGATATAGAAAGAATAACGGCAAGGCTTGAAGAGACTGGTTTGGGCGGTTGGGTCATTCCACCGGAGGGTCCCTTTGCCTTTATCTTTGGGCCAACCAGCGAAACGATTGAGACTTTCGACAAAAGTTTCGCGGTAATGATGGCTGGGACAAATTAATCACGGCACGCTCGAAGGCTGCTCCGGGCGTGTCGTGGCAATCCCCTTGGCTTTGCTTGTCAGCTAACCAACACCTCTAGTGCAGCGTTAAAGGTCGCAGAAGGGCGCATTGCTGTCGAAGTCAGTTCGGGGTTCGGTGAGTAGTAACCACCAACGTCGACTGGTTCACCCTGCGCTGTAAGCAGCTCTTCGTTTATCTTGTCCTCATTATGCTGAAGAGTCTCCGCGAACAGCTGAAATCGTTCTTTCAAGCTAGGATCATGATCCTGTGCCGCGACGGCTTGCGCCCAGTACATGGCAAGATAAAAGTGGCTACCTCGGTTATCGAGTTCGTTAACCTTTCGCGATGGTGACTTGTTGCTCTCAAGGAACTTGGCGATAGCATCATTGAGTGTGTCAGCAAGGATTTGGGCTTGTTGGTTGCTGAATGTAACTGCGAGGTGTTCTAGTGAAGCGCCCAATGCCAGAAACTCACCCAGTGAGTCCCATCTAAGATGACCTTCTTTTTCGAACTGCTGAACGTGTTTAGGTGCAGAACCACCAGCCCCTGTTTCGAACAATCCTCCACCATTGATCAACGGTACGATAGAGAGCATCTTGGCGCTAGTACCCAATTCAAGAATCGGAAAGAGGTCCGTCAGATAGTCACGCAACACGTTTCCGGTTACCGAGATAGTGTCTTCACCATTGCGGGCTCGCTCAAGGGAAAGTTGCGCTGCTTCAGGAACCGCCAGAATGTGGTATTCGATACCCGTCAGATCGTGCTCAGGCAGGTGTTCGTTAACTTTCGCAATAAGGTTGGCATCATGTGCTCGTTTCTCATCCAGCCAAAAGACGATCGGTGAGCCGGTCGCTTTTGCTCGATTAACAGCAAGCTTTACCCAGTCTTGGACGGGCCCGTTCTTCACGCGGCAGAGTCGCCAAATGTCGCCCTTTTCTACTTCGTGCTCAATGATCGTGTCGCCATTCGAACCTATAACGCGGATTACACCGTTTCCGGGTGCCTCAAAGGTGGTGTCGTGAGAGCCGTACTCTTCTGCTTTCTGCGCCATCAGCCCCACATTAGGTACAGAGCCCATAGTGGTCGGATCGAATGCTCCGTAGGTGATGCAGTGCTTGATTGTTTCGTCGTAAAGGCTTGCGTAACATCGGTCAGGAATAACGGCCTTCATGTCGTGCAACTCGCCGTCTGGTCCCCACATTTTCCCCGATTCGCGAATCGCTGCTGGCATTGATGCATCAATGATGACGTCCGATGGCACATGCAGGTTGGTAATGCCCTTGTCAGAGTTCACCATTGCCATATCAGGGCCGTTTTCAACGCAGGCATTAAGGTCTGCTTCGATCTGGGCCGCCTGCTCTGCTGGCAGCTGTTTTATTTTCTCGTAGGCATCGCCAACACCATTTCGGGTGTCTACTCCGATTTCTTCGAACACGGCCGCATGCTTCTCGAAGGCAGTTTCGTAGTATGCGCGAACGCCATGGCCAAAGATGATGGGGTCCGAAATTTTCATCATGGTGGCTTTCAGATGGAGCGAAAAGAGGACGCCTGGTTCAGTTCGGGTAATTTCCTTTTTAAGGAAAGCGCAGAGCGCTTTCTTACTCATGAACGCGCCATCGACAATTTCGCCTTCTTCAACGGCGACGTTCTCGGCCAATAGTTGTTTGCCATTGCCTTCAAACTCGATTTTCAATGAATCGCTCTTTGGCATGACCATAGACTTTTCGCTTTCGTAAAAGTCACCTGCATCCATGTGAGCCACATGTGACTTCGACTCGTTTGACCAGGCACCCATTGTATGGGGGTATTTGCGGGCGTATTCTTTTACCGCTTTTGCAGCACGCCGGTCAGAGTTTCCTTCACGAAGAACCGGGTTGACAGCGCTACCTTTAACCTTGTCGTACCGGGCCTTGATGGACGCTTCCTCTTCGTTGCTGGGGTCCTCCGGATAGGCAGGCAGGTCATATCCTTTCCCCTGGAGCTCTCTAATAGCTTCGTGTATCTGAGGATTAGATGCGCTGATGTTCGGCAACTTGATGATGTTTGCTTCGGGCTTCTGGGAGAGTTGCCCCAGGTAGGCCAGCTCATCAGGAATCTTCTGTTCCTCTTTAAGCCTTTCCGGAAAAGTTGCAATAATCCTGCCGGCAAGCGAAATATCTCTTATCTCTACATCGACGCCTGCGGTATCGGTGAATGCCTTAATAACGGGTAGGAAAGAGTAGGTCGCTAGGCGCGGTGCCTCATCTGTATCTGTGTAGACGATTTTCGGTGATTCTGTCATGGACAATTCTTATGCCTTCTCTGGTAGGTATCTCGTGGATACTTTTGTTGCGTGATTTGCCCCGGTCAGGGCGGCACTGTTCCCATATGAGGGAGCGGCTCTTCGGCTGCTATCCCACAATTCAGGCGTTCGGTTGGGGTCATTCCCAATCACAAAGCGTTGCGCAGTATAGAGGAATAGTCGAGGCTTCGCATTTACCTTAAATTATACGTCATAGCTGGCGTTTATCGGCGCTGCCGCCCTAAGTATATCAATTTCCCCGTCGAAGCTGATATATGAGCGCTAAACGCATGGCCAAACAGCCTGTAATGCCGAGCCTGGTCCCGGTCCTCATTCTGGAGATTAATTCAGCCAAACAGGCAATATGGACCTATATTGAATAGGCGTAACGAGGGACAGCCGGTTAGTGCGCGGGGCGCAGCGATCTGCAGCGATAAGTGCTGCAGGCTGCTGCTACCCGCCACTGAAGGCCCCGTGAAAAGGCTGACATTATACCCGGGACCGTGCATTCAGGCCCCGAAACGTTCGACGGTGAATTAGAGGGTTGGCGAGAGATTAGAAATAAGTTGCTGCTTTTTCTCTTTGCCATATGCCATCGCCAAATAGCTGCTGAGAATGCATCACCCGTTTGTGGTAAATCTGCACGTCGTGCTCCCAGGTAAATCCAATGCCACCGTGGAGCTGGGTTGCCCTGTTGGCGCAAAATTCCGCGGTGTCAGATGCGCTGGACTTTGCAAGGTGCGCCGCTTTGTGTGAATTGTCCGGGTCAGTGTCATAAGCGCAAGCAGCGGCGTAAACGAGCGAGCGAGTCTGGTCTCCCAGTATCATCATGTTCACGATAGGGTGCTTAACAGCCTGGAAGAACCCGATGGGTCGGTCGAACTGGGTCCTGACCTTCGCGTATTCTGCAGTAGCCTGGAGCAGCCATTCGCAGCCTCCGGCAATATCGGCGGAAATCAACGTTAACAGTGCCGGCATTGCCTTTTGCAATGTACTGGCCCCATCTTCACAAACACACTCGGCGGACACGTCGTTGAAGGTAACGCGCCCCTGGTCTCTTGTTAGATCGACGATTCGGTCGAATTGTAAATCAACCCCGCTAACCTTTAGATCAACACAGTAAAGCTTTACCGCGCCTTCATCTTTTGCTGCGACCAGTAGTGAATCAATTTTTTGTAAATCTTGCACATACCACGAAGTGCCATTCAGTTTTCCGTTACTGACAGTGATATCTGTAGAATCTGCTTCTAACGAGCCATCTTCACCGTAAATGGCGAGTGCCATGCTGGTGCCTTCCGCTATTTTTGATAACCATGACATTGCTGAATTAGTTCCAGACTCGCGTAGGACGAAGGTGCTCTGTAGTGTTGAGGTGAGTGGCGTCGGCATACCGGCGCGGCCCACTTCTTCAGCGACAGCGATAGCGGTAACCAGGTTCATGCCGACGCCGCCGGCGGCCTCTGGCACGGCAAGCGCTGTCCAGCCAAGGCCTATCATTTCATTCCAGACTGCTTTGTCGTAACTGCCGGTTCTGCTTTCGCCGAAGTACGGGTCCTCTGTCCCCTTAATTGACGCACGAAGTGCCAGCAAAGGCTGTTTGTCCTCCATGAAACGGCGCGCTGAATCTTTGAGCATTTCCTGCTCTTCTCCGTAACCAAAATCCTTGGGTTGAGCCATGTTTATTCTCCCTATTTGGTTTTTGGCAGGCCAAGCACTCGCTCGCCCAGAATGTTGCGTTGGATTTCACTACTACCGCCAGAAATGGTGCCGGTGTAAGTGTTCATGTATCCCAGTGCCCAGCGTCCATCTTCTTCGGCATTTGGGTCTCCTATGTAAAGACTGGATTTCATGCCGAGCATGCTAAGGGCGGTCTGGTGCAGTGCCTGGCCAAGTTCACTTCCAGTCAGCTTTCCCTGAAGAGGTATCCGCATCGCGCCGCCGTTGAGCTCTTTAACACCGAGCCTTCGGAAATTTTGTGTTGCCGCCTCCGTTCTTTCGTAAAGCTTGATCAGTTTGTCTCGCCAGACCGGATCCTCCCATAGGGTGCGACCATTTCTCTTTTCACGTTTTGCGAGCGCAATTAATTGCTCTATTGCAGCAAACGGCGATTCGCTACTGGCAATTGCGCCAACGCCGGTGCCAGCGCCGCGTTCATTGGTCAGAGTAGACATGGCGACCTGCCAGCCCTTGCCGACTTCATCTATGCGGTAGTGATCGGGTACTACGACGTCCTCTAGAAAGACTTCATTAAACCCTGATTCGCCAGTCATCTTATGGATCGGCTGGACAGTGACGCCCTGAGCCTCCATTGGCCCAATAAAATAGGTGATGCCGTTGTATTTGTCGTTTTTGTCGGTGCGCGCCAGCAGAAGCATCCATTTGGCGAAATGACCTAGGCTAGTCCAGACCTTGCTGCCATTGACTACCCAGTTATCGCCGTCTTTTACCGCGCTGGTTTGTAGGGAAACCAAGTCAGAACCGGCGCCTGGCTCGCTGAAGCCCTGACACCATATTTCCTCTCCTGAAAAAATGGGGGGTAGAAAAGTCTTCCTTTGTTCCTCTGTACCATGAGCGAGTAACGTGGGGGCGGCCATGCCGAGACCGATCCAGTTAATAAAATACGGCGCATTGGCTCGTCGCACTTCCGTGCTGGCGATTTGCTGAAAGTGATCGTGCCCGTGGCCGCCATATTCTTTTGGTACGTCCGTCGCTATCAGGCCTGCCTCGTAGCATTTAGCCTGCCAGTCCACCAGGTAACTGCGATGGTCTTCGGAAGTGACCTCGTAGGCTGCCTGGGGAAGGGGGATTTTAGTGGGCGGTGGCTTGTGCTCGATAAGCCAAGCGCTGCAGTATTCTCTGAACTCTCGTTGTTCAGTGGTTTCGGTTGAGGCCATGTTAAATTCCTTCCAGTTACGACAGGGGGAATAAAACATAGCTTATGGCAATGGGCAATTTTTATAGGTTGGACAATTATATCGGGATGGCTGAGGTTGATGAAGGTATTGCGTGCGGGTACACCTTGGCTAGAGCCCTCAATTAGCGTTTAATCTTCCAATCGAAGAGAAAACAAGCTGGAAAAGGAGTCACCTATGGATCTTCAGGCCTTCAGGAAAGAAGCCAAAGCCTACATCGGCGAAAATTGTCCCGATAGTATGCGCAACAAGGCTGTCCATTTTGAGGATGCTTTTGAAATTTATAATAACGCTGACGCCGACAAATGGCGGGATGCGATGGCTGAGCGCGGCTGGACTGCCCCAACCTGGCCCACGGAATATGGTGGCGGGGCTCTCAGCTTTGAGGAGAACCAGGTACTGCAGCAGGAACTGGCCGCAGCGAAAGCATTGCCACCCTTGGTGGGCATGGGGCTTGTTATGATCGGGCCAACGCTTCTTGAATTTGGCACCGAAAAACAGAAGGCGCGACACTTACCCAAGATTGTTAGCGGCGAAGTTCGTTGGTGCCAGGGATACAGTGAGCCCGGTTCCGGCTCTGACTTAGCCAGCCTGCAGACAAAAGCTGTAATGGAAGGCGATCATTTTGTTCTTAATGGCCAGAAGATCTGGACTTCTGGAGCACAGCATGCCGATTGGATGTTTGCGCTGGTGCGAACCGATCCGAATGCTGCAAAGCATGACGGTATCAGTTTTGTGCTGCTCGAAATGGACCAGCCCGGAGTGACAGTAAAGCCGATTGCGCTGATCTCAGGCTCATCACCTTTTTGCGAAACTTTTTTTGATAGTGCCGTAGCGCGCCGCGACGATCTTGTTGGGGACTTGAACAAAGGCTGGACCGTAGGTAAAAGGCTGCTGCAATACGAGCGTTCTTCTTCATCGGTGCGCACCAAAAGAAAAGGCAAGCCGGTTAACCCCTATGCCGTTGTCGCTAAAAAATATCTGGGCGACTCAGGCGGAAAGCTCATAGACTCTGAAGCCCGGGATAAAATAACCAAACAGACAATGCTTGAGAAGTCGCTCGAGTTAACGGTCCAACGAGTTGCGGATGAGAGCCGCTCGGGTAAAGCGCCAGGCGCGACAACTTCAATCTTCAAGCTCGTGGGTTCTACTGTCGCCAAAGATAGCTCATCGCTGAAATCTGAACTGCGGGGCATTGCCGGTGTTGGCTGGGAAGGTGAGGGATTCACCGAGGAAGAATCTGAATCTACTCGTGGATGGCTGCGTGATCGGGCTGTCACTATTTATGGAGGTACCAATGAGGTTCAAATGAATATCATCAGTAAACGAGTTCTTGGGCTTCCGGACTAATCATGGCTAATGCGGCTGCCGACGATCTCTCCCGGTTGGAGCGTGAGCGTGATCTTGCTTTTAGTTTGCCGCTTGAAGATATAGATCCAACTGATCGGCGTTTATACCAAGACAATGTTCATTTTCCTTATCTGGAGAGGCTGCGCACAGAGGCGCCGGTTTATTTTCATGAGCACAGCTACGCTGGACCCTTCTGGTCGATCACACGGTATGCTGATATCCGAAAAATTGACGCGAACCATCAGCAGTTTTCATCTGAACCGTCAGTTACCTTTATCGATGAAGATTACAGCTCGAATAATAATTTTATTTCTATGGATCAACCCCGGCACGATGAGCAGCGAAAAGTTGTTGCGCCGGTTACCGGTCCATCAAACCTTGCGGCGTTGGAGTCTGTCATCAGGGAACGCGCAGTCCTGATCGTTGACCAACTTCCTGAGGGTGAACCGATTGACTGGGTAGAGAAAGTCTCGACCGAGTTAACCATCCAGATGCTTGCGACGTTATTCGACCTTCCCTTTGAAGATCGTTACAAGTTAGCACGATGGTCTGACATATCTACTGCAAGTGTTGACTCTGGCATTGTTGAATCGTTGGAGCAGCGCAATCGTGAACTCCGGGAATGTTTTAATTACTTTATGGCCTTATGGGAAGCGCGAAAAGCCAACCCTGTGGGTAACGACCTGCTGTCGATGCTGCTTAGGGGAAAAGCCACGCGAGACATGCCGCAGGAAGAATTTTTTGGCAATTTGCTGCTCTTGATCGTGGGCGGCAATGATACTACCCGTAACTCAATTACGGGTGGTGTGTTGGCGCTGAACCAATACCCAGGAGAGTTTAAAAAGCTGAATGCCGATCCGTCCCTTATTTCAAATATGGTTGCCGAGATCATTCGCTGGCAGACGCCGGTGACCTACATGCGCAGAACGGCACTTGAGGATGTGAATTTTGAAGGTCATAACATCAGGAAGGGAGACAAGGTCGCTATGTGGTATGCCTCGGGTAATCGTGACACTGAGGTGTTTGAGTCCCCTCATGAGCTTCAAATCGATCGCAAGAATGCCAGGGCGCACCTTTCCTTTGGGTTTGGGATTCATCGGTGCATGGGAAACCGGCTTGCCGAAATGCAGGTGCGTGTGCTCTGGGAGGAGCTATTACCAAGAATTTCTTCGATTGAGGTCGTGGGGGAACCTGTTCGGAATCGATCTACTCTGATCAAGGGCTACCAGTCCTTACCCGTCGTTATTACAAGAAAGTAAAAGCAATAAGGGTTGGCAGGGACTCGTGGCTATGGGTTCATTCAGCGAAATGATCGACTAGATGCGTTGTCTCACTGCAGCGAGATCGTCAGTGAGAGTTCTAACACTTTGGTTGAAGACTGTTAACCGGTTGAAGGCTGTTAACCGGTTGAAGACTGCTACCCGGTTGAAGACTCCTACCCGGTTGAAGACTCCTACCCTTTGAATACTCTGCGTCCCCCCATCCAAGTTTCCAGAACTTGGATGTCGCTAATGCTGTCTGGCTCTACCGCCCGCGGGTCGCTCTCTAGCATCACCAGGTCTGCAAACTTCCCTGGTTCCAATGTGCCTACTTCGTGATCTGAATGACACTGCCAAGCGGCGTCTCTGGTGACTGCGCGTAGTGCTGCATCAACAGATATACATTCTTCGGGCGCGAGAATCGTTCCAGGCTCCTTCCACATCTTTCTGGTCACTGCATTTTCAATACAGCGCAATGGTCCCATTTCACTCACCGGTTCATCTGAATGTAGGGTCCATCTGATACCCTTGGCCTCACAGGCACCGGTTCTGTCGAGCAGGTTCGCCTTTGTATGACCAAACACATTGTCGCGCATAGCCTGGCCCCAATAAAAAACATGTCCGATAAGAAAGCTTGGTGAGATACCCATCTTAGCCATTCGATCAATTTGATCATCATGCAGGATCGAGCAGTGTTCAATTCTACAGGGTGTATTCGTCAGGAGACCGGCCTCGAAAGCTGCTTCATATGCGTCCAGGGTATTATCAATGGCCTGATCACCATTCGCATGAATCGCGAGAGCCCAACCTTTACTGGCGCGGTCCATTACCATCGCTTTTAGATCATCAGGATCAACATAGGGTAGCCCTTTGTCCTCGCGGTAAAGATAGGGTTCACGCTGTAAACCCGAAAACCCTTGGTTTGACCCGTCAGACACTATTTTCCAGGTTGTGCAGCGAACCAGTTCATCACCATCGCCGCAGGCGATACTGGTTGCATCCCACTTCTCCTGGATACCGTAGCTTAGTGAGTAGCGGAGCCTGGTGGTCATTTGCCCTGATTCTGCAATCGCGTTGTAAACGTCTATCTCTTTGACGCCTCTCGTCATGCCTGTCGCCTGGTCGCAGAACATCGTGATACCAAGACTATTTGCTCGCTCGATAACCTTCAGGCTACTTGAGACGAGATCGATTCCGCGCGTGGCCTGGTTGTGCTTAATAACCGAGCTATAAGCGCCGCCTCCAATCAGCACGCCGTTGGGTTCGCCGTCTGCATCCCTGCCGTAGGGGGAGTTTGGTGCGTCCGGTGTGTCCTTTGTGATACCGGCTATCTCGAGCGCTTTACTATTGCAGTAAGCAAAGTGCAGGGAAGCGTTGTAAACAAACACCGGCTTATCGGTGCACACAGCGTCTAACAGATCCCGTGTAAGTAGGTCAGGCCCTTCCTGTAGAGACGGGTCAAATTGCCGCCCCATAATCCATTCGTCTGGGCCTGCTTCGGCAGCAAGTTGTTTTAACCGATCCAATGCGCCTTGCACAGTCTCGAACCGAAATGGTCCAACGTTTTCTATCTGCTCCATCGTTGAGCAGGGCAAAAAATGAAAGTGTGGCTCAATAAATCCAGGCAGGATTGTTTTCCCGGCACAATCTATGATCTCAACATCGAGTTCATCCAGACCGTCCATGTCATCGCGGTCACCGACGGCAAGGATTTTTTCACCTTTTATAGCAATGCAGGTTGCTTTACTGAACGCTTCGTCCATCGTCAGGATGTTTGCGTTGATAAACACGACCGTGCAGGTCGGGGTATAAACCTCCCTGTCTTTACCCGAGACATTCCATACCTCAGGGGTGGTCATCGCGTCCCAGTCAGCCAGTTCAGCCATCATCGAAAAGGCAGGGGAACAACAGGTGCAGGGTTCTTTCGTATGAACGGGGCAAGATGCCAGATCATGGAAATCCGGGGTGACCTCAACACTGTTAGTTTCTTTAAGCATGCTATTTCTCTTTAGTTGTTTAGTTGCCCTTAAATTCTGGTTTACGTTTAGCTAGAAATGCCTGGATGCCTTCCTTCCCATCCCCGGACCTTGCCATGTCTGCAATGCCCCTGGACTCCAATTCCATTTGGGTTTCCAGGCCATTGTCGAAAGATGCGTTCAGTAGAGATTTCACCTGTCCGTAAGCAAGTGTTGGTCCGGCCGCGATTTTAGCGGCCAGTTTCCCGACCGTTTCATCAAGGTCTGCTTCGGCCACCACCTGGTTAACAATACCCCAGTCCAACGCCTCGTCGGCAGACAATACGCGGTTCGTCAACATCAGTTCACGCGCCCTGCGATCGCCGACGCGCCTCGGTAGAAAATAGGAAGAACTTCCGTCTGGTGAGAGTCCTGCATTGGTATAGGCCATCACAAATTTCGCGCTGTCTACACAGATCACAAGGTCTGCGGATAGGGCAAGACTAAAACCGGCACCTGCTGCCGTTCCATTAACAGCGGCGATAACAGGGGCGTTCATTCTCGTGAGTCTTGAGATACCCATGTGGAGATCGCCGGCCATTTCCTTTATCAGCGCGGCGGCGCCATCGCCAGCTTCACCGAACACCCCGAGATCACCACCGGCACAAAACATTTTTCCCGTTGCGCGAACGACCACAGCGCGGATGTCTGGAGACTCATCGCACTGAATCGCAATAGCGCTTAATTCCCTGGCCATCAAAGGATTCATGGCGTTGGCTGCGTCTGGTCTATTCAGGGTAATCGTAGCGATACTGTCCGTTATGTCAAAAATCAGCGTTTCGTAGGTCATAGAGTGTCCAAGTAGTAGTAAATAAAAATGAAGTTTACCCGGCATTGTAATAGCTGATGCGGACCATCACCATCGGCTGGTAGTATCCTCTTTCCTGATGTCATGAAAAAGGAATTAAAAATGTTGAAATCGGTGCAACTGGGGAGTCGCGCGGGCCTCAGAGTCTCGGAAATCGCCCTCGGCACGATGAATTTCGGGGAACCGGGGAAGGGGCATCAGGGGGATTGGACGCTTGGGGCGGATGATGCACGGCCTATTTTCAAGGCGGCGATTGATAATGGTCTTTTTTACTTTGACTGCGCTGATATCTATGGACTGGGCTCCAGCGAAAAGGTGGTAGGTAAACTGCTAAGGGAGCTTTTGCCTCGTCATGAGTATGTTTTGGCCACCAAGGTGGCGATGCCCCTCGGACCCGGTCCGAACCAGGGTGGGTTGTCACGCAAGCACATTATGGAAGGCGTTGATGCCAGCCTGGCAAGGCTAGGAGTAGACTACGTTGATCACTTGGTTATCCACCGTCATCCGCATGGTATTCCAATGCATGTGCCGACGCCTATCGAGGAAACGCTGGAAGCGCTTCATGACTTAGTGAAGGCGGGGAAGGTCTTGTACCTGGGTGGTTCATCCATGTTCGCTTGGCAGTTTGCCGAGCTGCAAATGACCGCCAGGTTGAATGGCTGGACTGAATTTGTATCCATGCAAAATCATTACAACCTGATTTACAGGGAAGAAGAGCGTGAGATGATTCCTTATTGTGCCGATAAAGGTATTGCGATTACGCCATGGTCGCCGTTAGCAAGAGGGATACTGACCGGCGCTTATAAGGGAAGCCTGGACGCCGGGACGACGAACCGCTCAAAGGGCCAGGACAAGGCAAGGACGGGTAGTCTTTATAAAGGTAACATGGATTTTCAGATTGCAGATAGAGTGGGTGAGGTTGCTGAGAAATACGGGAAAACGCCAGCCCAGATATCGTTGGCCTGGATGTGTAACAAACCAGAGATCACTTCGCCTATTGTCGGCGTATCCAAGGTAGAGCAGTTGACGCAACTCATGGAGTCAGCATTAATAAAGCTGGAAGATGAAGACGTAGCCTATATTGAGGAGCTATACCAACCACTACAGAATTTGCTGTCGATTGGCATGTCCTAATACGAATTGTTTGAAATAAAAAAAGGTAAATACTATGAGCTTTGATGGAAAAGTCGCGATTATCACCGGTGCTGGTGGTGGTCTTGGGAAGGAACATGCGCTACTACTGGCGGATCTTGGTGTTAAAATTGTGGTTAACGACCTGGGTGGTTCTGTGGATGGGTCTGGTAAGAGTGACGCCGCTGATCTGGTGGTAGAAGAGATACGCGCGGCCGGTGGCGATGCTGTTGCCAACAAGGATTCGGTATCGGACCGGGAAGGCGCTAAACGTATCGTTGAGACGGCGGTCAAGGAATATGGCACCGTCGATATATTGATCAATAACGCAGGTATTCTTCGGGACAAATCATTCAAGAAGATGACGCTTGATGAATGGGACCTGGTCGTTAACGTTCACCTAAATGGATCTGCGTATGTGACCTGGCATGCGTGGCCGATCATGTACGAAAAGAACTATGGCCGAATTATGTTCACTTCTTCGGTTTCCGGTGTTTTAGGCAGTTTTGGCCAATCCAACTATGGCGCAGCGAAAATGGGGATGGTGGGTTTGATGAACAACCTCTCTCGTGAGGGTGCATCACACAATATACACGTGAATTGTTTGTCTCCAGGCGCTGCGACCAGGATGACCGCGAGTATTCCCGGCAGTGAAATTGATGCTGATGAGCCTGACGAAAGAAGTCATCCAAAATTGGTTAGTCCTGCGGTGCTCTACATGGTTTCTGAGGATGCGCCAAACGGCCGGATCATCCAAGCGGCAGGAGGACGGTTTGCTTCAGACATGGTGTTTTCCAATAAGGGCGTGGAGTTGGACCTCGATGCGACCTGGGAAGATGTTGCCGAGAATGCAGAAACGATTCTGGATGTGGATAGCGCATCTTGGAAGACGACTTTCTGGAAAGACTGAATTACCCGGGCTGAAAGAGCCCCAGCGATAATCAAATTGTCCCGGTGCTATGCAAGACAGGGGCAATTGATAACCCGCGTACTGCACGTCCACAAGTCCGTGCATGCCGAACACCAAATGTTTAGCTTGTAAGCCGGAACTCTGCCGGCTAGGGTGCGGGGCATAAAAGGAGAATGAATAATGCGTTTAACGATACTGCTACTCACGGGTTTGATCATTACTGGTTGTGCCGCGCCCGGACCAATGATTGATTTTGACCCTTCTTATGATTTTACTCAGGACAGAACCTTCGCTTTTATCAGTGAACATCCATTGATAAAAGAAGCTGGCGCCGAGGTTGGCAATCCAATGATCGAAGGCAGGCTCGTGCAGATAACAGAGAATATTCTGTCTGCTCGGGGGTTTACCAGGGTTTCTAACGCCGAAGAGGCAGACTTGGCGGTTGGCTTCACGTTGGGTGGACGAGATAAGATTCAGGTTGACAGTTACCCAGAGTTCTACCGTGGTGGTTATGGCGGCTGGGGCTGGGGTGGTGGTTACCACGGTGGTTATGGTGGTTATGGTGGTCAATCAGTTGATGTTCGCCAATATACCGAAGGTGTTTTATCGGTCGACATATACGATCCTCAGGAACGTCGGCCAGTCTGGCATGGCCGGGCAACCGGACGAATAACAAAGAAGATGGAAGAGAACCCAGAGCAAACACTAGAGAAAGTACTAGGTAATATTTTTGCGGCTTTTCCTCCGAGCAGTTAGTCGGAGGTAGTCATTTCCCCGTCAGCCAAGTTGAAATAGTGGGCTGTGCGGGGTCAAAAAATGCGGTTTGAGCCTACCCCTCATAGGGGTATCCGGATCATCCGCCGACAGCCTAAGGGGCAACAACCTTTCACAAGGGAGTAGTCTAGCGACGTTTTGTTAAGCCCTTTTTTACGGCGAGTCTGCAACGCCAAGAGTAGAACCAAATAAGTACCGTGAAGGTGCCAAGCAAGTATCCACCCGGATTGTCGGTTAACGGCCTCAAGAAACGATCGTAGCGGCTTAACCATCGATCGCCTTCGTTTCTTCTCAGGTGGAAGGGCAAACCGGCCTGCCAAAGGTTTTTAGTGGCGTATCTACCGATAAGAAAAAATTGAACGAGGCCTTTGAATACCCCCTGGTGGAAAATGGCATCGTGTGTCAGTTGAAAGAGGGGTAAGAGATTGAGCGTCCCATCCGATTTGTTGTCTCGATAGGCCTCGCTGGCCCCGCTGAAAAAGTATTCACTCTGCAGATGAAACATCGCCATAATTAGAGCGTTTAGGATGAGTCGCTCTTCAAGGCCTTCTTGTTCAAAACGTCTTGCGCTGGTGTAAAGCGTGGAAGGAAGTGTTTTGAATTGACCATAATCCGCAAACCGCGCTGCAAACTCCTTGTCTTCCAGAAAGTGGTATCGCTCTGAGAACCCCCCCATTAGGCTGAAATCACTGCTGCAAATGAGCAGCCCCTGATCGCCGCTAAAGGTTCCTTCCCTGTTAAGTTGCGTCTTATACTCGAATAAACGCAGACGCTCCCTGACCTCAACGTTGTCAGTTTCAAAACGTAGCCTAAAGTGTCCTGCGGTTCGTCTTTCGGCTTGCTCGATCCATGAAAACGACTCGGATAGCTGGCATCCGTGTTCTAGCCGACTGTCTGCATGTAGGAACAGCAGGTATTCTCCGGTTGCCTCGGCAGCGCCGGCATTTTGCTGGCGGCCTCGTCCTCGTCCGGAAAAGATGACCCTTGCGCCGTATTCCGCGGCGCGCAAAGTAGTATTGTCTATAGAGCCGCCATCAACGACGATTATTTCGAGGCTGATATTTTTTTGTTCGATTAACTGGCCAAGTAGTCTGGCCAGGTTATCTTCTTCGTTCAGGCACGGGATAATGACACTAATCATAAAGACCTATTGCTCAAGCTGAAGCCGGTAGGGCGTAGACAAGCCGGCGCGCGCGGCTTCCAGTATCGCGACATTAACGTAGGTCTGTTTGGCGATGGACAAAATTTCTTTATAAGCAGTTATAGCCTTGGCGCGGCGGTTATCCAAGTCGTGCAATTGCGCGTCCGTTAGAATATACCAAGCAACACTCCAGCCCGGGAGTTCGTTCCTTGTGCCACGAAAAACATCGTCAATTTCGGTAAATGTGTTTCTCGCCAGTTCAGTTTCTCCGCGTCCTAGATGGGCCCGGACCTTCCAAATTTTGGTAAGGCTTAGATCTGGTTCAACCAAATTTGTGCTGTTATTTAAATATTCAGAAATGGTGCGTAAGGTCCCGTTGTAATCATTCATGCTGATTAAGAGGGAAATAAGCCTTAATTGGAAGCGAGCGTTATCAGGGTAAAGCGTTACCAGTCGTTGAAGTTGAATGCTGGCTTCTGGTCTTAGTTCCGGTACCTCCAGCAGTAGAATACTGTAGATGTAGCGAGCCACATCTTTATATTGATCGCCATCGGCGATGACCTCTAGTAGGTAGGGAAGGCTCCTCTCGGAATTACCCTTCGGGATAAACCACAAAACCTTGCTAAACATTTTTATGAAGGGGGGCAGGTTGTCGGCGACATGATAACCAACGCCTAGGTGCATTTTAGCGTCTATCAGGAAAGGGTCTATTGACAGAGCCGTTTCCAGATAGTCAATGCTCGCAGAACCTCGTTTCCCTGCCTGATAGTAGTTTCCTCTTAATGCGTGATAAAAAGAAAGGACAAAGTTAGCCTGACCACAATAGTAGTTGGCTGTTGCTCCGATTTCCTCTTGGTCAAGACGTGGTTCACACCATTCAAGTGTTTGCGTGGCGTGTTTAACTAGCGCCTCGTCATACTTTGTCTGGGTCTCATCCCATGTCAGTTGGGTGATGATGGTGTTTAGTGCGAACACATGACCCGCGGGCTGAGTGTAACCCTCTATAAGTTTGTTCTCGATGATCTTAGCTGAGCTAAAATCGCCGGACAGGCGCAGACGTGTACCCTCCTTCTCCAGTGCGTGCATAACTTCATCACCAAGCGCAGAAGAACAGGCCAAAGTGATCGCTAAAAATAATGACGTGCAAGAAACTATATTCATATAGCGCATTGTAACTTCTTCAGATCAATCGGTGGTGGGATTCTCGAGTTTTCAGTGAGCGTGGCTGGATCAAATATTCTCCACGCAAGGGGCGACGTAAATGTTCACAGAATCATCGGGCGCTTCGAGCGATTGCGCCGAGGGGCTGGTTGAGTCGTTTGGCATTGAGTTTCCCAATGACGATCCCAACGCCATACCGGCCATAAATAGCCAATGCGAAAGCAATGAGCCTGGAAAGCAATGAGCCTGGATAGCAATGTGCCTGGTATGTATGTTTTTGGCGCCTTGGTTGGTTACCCGCTAATCAAGAACGCCGTGAATCAGAGCTATGAGGTGAACAAAGATCTGGAGATGATGCCCTAACGTATTCCCGTCTTCGAATACATTCGGGCGTGGACAACTTTTTTGGCGAGATAGTTTTTGCGTCAAGAAGGCAGTGAGGCCGGCGCACCGGTCCGCTGCGTCATCCAAAGATAGTAGGCAGACGGTTCACGCCTTTTGCAGCTGACGTCGATACCAATAGCCAGCAATCGAGAGGTGCTGATCGAGCGGTGACGGTGACGGTGACTGAAACCTGACAACCAACAATATGCCGCGTCTTATGGCAAAATCGGCGGTTCCTATTCTTATACTTAGCCGTATGCCATGACTGAAGCGCTCGTCACACCCCAGCCTATCAATATCGGTTTTATTGAAACGCTCAAGTTTATCAAGCAAAGCTACAATCACCCGCTTGAACACAGTCAACATCTTCGCGAGCGATTCGGGGATGTTGTTATGCAACGAGCGGGACGTGTGAACATCGTGCATTTGTTTGGCGCGGACGCAGCGCAACTATGTCTTACGAACCCTGACCAAACTTTCTCGAACAAGAAGGCGTGGGACATGATTATTGGTCGTATTTTCCCTAACGGTTTGATGCTTCGTGATGGAGTCGATCACCGATACCATCGACGACTCATGCAGGCCGGGTTCAAAAGTAAGGCGATGCAGGGCTATTTGACACAAATGATCCCTCAAGTTGAGAAAACACTGGCGACATGGAGTGATTCTAAAAGGACTGAATTAGCGGTTTATCCTGCCTTCAAGCAGATGACGCTAGATCTTGCCGCAACGATTTTTTTAGGCATGGACCTGGGGGCGGGCGCTAGCAAGCTCAATAAGGCGTTTGAAGCAACCGTCGCAGCTTCTATGCCTCGAATTCCGCTAGCCATACCTGGCACCATATTGTACCGCGGCATCCAAGCACGAAAATTCATGTGTCGTTATTTCCTGGATCAAATTGCGGCTAAACGAGCGAGTGAAGATCAGGACCTGTTTGCGCTACTCTGTCGTGAAGAAGACGAAGACGGTAACAGATATACTGATCAAGAGATCGTCGATCATATGATCTTTTTGATGATGGCCGCCCATGACACAACGACCAGTACGTTGACAAGCATGGTGTATTTGTTGGCCAAACACCCCGAGTGGCAGGAAAAGTTGCGCGCTGAGGTACATTCACTGGGCACGCCCCCTCTACCTCACGAAAGTCTGGCAAAAATGAGCCAAACCGGTTGGGTCATTAAAGAGACGTTACGGCTCTATCCGCCCCTGTCGACCCTGCCCAAGTTCAGTAACCAAGCATTTGAACACAATGGTTATCTCATACCTTCTGATGTTTTGGTGATCACCTATCCTATCCATACTCACCATATGGATGAGTACTGGGACAATCCGACGATGTTTGACCCAGCGCGATTTAGTCCAGGACGAAGTGAGCACAAACGACACAACTATAGCTGGGTACCCTTTAGTGGTGGAGCGCACATGTGTATCGGTCTGCACTTCGCCGATATGCAGATTAAACTGATCATCGCTGAACTGCTTCGACACTATCGCATTAGTGTGCCTGCTGATTACGTGATGCCCGTACAACAATCACCTATCTCAAAACCAAAAGACAACCTGCCCATTACGCTTGAACGTTGCTAGTTAGCTATCGCTCGCTTACCCCGGGGGGGTTCTCCGGGGGGGTTCTCTGAGGTCTTTCTCAGGGGTTTTTTTCCGGATCTACGTTACAGTCGGTTGACGGCCTCTTCTGCCAGTGCCAGGGAGGCATCAATCCGGCTTCGCATGTGCTCCAGGTCAACGCCCTCTGAGCTCTTTTTACCGTCCATATACCTCGCGTACAAGCCATGGACGATGCACGCTGACTTCCAGCGGTTAAACGCCGTATAGTAGTCCAGGTTGGAAAGGTCTCGCTTGGTCCGGGCTCCATACCTTGCTGCCATCTCGGTTCGAGTTGGGAAGCCAGGAACTGCTGTAGCAGCTTCCGGAGAAATTGGAATTGTATCGGTAGGGTCGGGGAAGAAATTCAGCGCATATGCAAGGTCAGCAAGTGGGTCCCCCAGTGTCGAAATCTCCCAGTCTACGACCGCGGCGACTGTGCAGTCAGGTCCGGTTAGGCAATTGTGCAATCCATAGTCGCCGTGGACTACACGTGCTTTTTCTTGTTCCGGTAGCTTTTCAAGGAAAAACTTCTGCAACGCGTGTGCGCGTGCATCATCAAAATCGGCGCCTTTGATTGATGAAGTCCACGATCGATACCAGGTTTTCAGCTGGCGTCCAACATAGCTGTCCCTTTTCCCCAGATCCCCCAGTCCTATCTCATCCGGGTCAAGAGAATGCAGGTCTGCAAGAACATCAACGAATGAATTGGCCAGTGTGGTTCGTTTTGACTCAGGTATCCATTCCTGCGTTTCTTCGTTGTTGTAAAGTGGCCTGCCGTTGATGCAACCCATGACGTAGAACCAGGCACCGGTAACATCAGGACTTTCGCAAAACCCGAGAGCTTCTGGTACTGGGACAGCGGTTGGTCCAAGCGCCGAGATGAGTGACCATTCGCGGCTCATATCATGTGCTTTGGGTAGTAGCTGACCCTGGGGTGGCCTTCGGATGACAGCTTCCTTGCCATTACTATCTTCAAGCTTATAGGTAAGATTGGAATGCCCGCCTTCCAACCTTGTCCACTTTAATGGCGTAGAAAGACTGGGAATATTGCTGGTTATCCATGCTTCGACGGCATCGACCGTATAGCCTTCTGGTGCGTCTGTCATTTAGGGACCTCATTAGTGATGTGCAGAATGTAACCAACTTTGGCTGCTGAGTAAAAACTAAATAATGAATATTTTGTAAACTGAAGTATTCGTTCCCTGGTGATGGGATTTGGTGCTCAAGCGACTAATTGAAAGACGTTTAGTATTTTGTGTGTTCGATGTTTTATGACTGATTCTTGGGAGGTTGTTATGACTGGGCGCAGCCGTTGTCGACCAGAGTTCTTTGCGTAGATTGAATCTAACGCTAAGGTTAAAGCCTTGATTTCTTTTGGTGCCTGCAATGAAGGCGTGGGATAGTGCCGCGACCGAAATAGCACGGCGCCGATCGCGGTTTCACCCTTTAGAGATCAAATGTCTCTCCAAGCATTTCTTCAGACATGCCCCACAGGCGCCGCGCGTCGTTAGTCCCCTGAGCCCATTTTGCCCATCCACCGGTCCCGGCGTTGGCGGCGTCGGGTTCAACCAGACCACAATCCTGCGCGTACTGGCCGCCGACACCCTCGAGGTCCTGCGACGTTGCCATCCATACAGAGGTCGCGGCGCCGGCGGGTATTTCCTTAAAGACCATCTGCGGCGATCCTTTAGGTCTATTGCCAGTGATCGCCTGTATGTCTTCTTCTGACATGTGTCTCCCCAGGTCAGTGATGATCACACCAGGATGCACGGCATTGGCTCTAACACCGCGATCTTTAAGGCGGTTGTCGAGTTCGATAGAAAACAGAATGTTTGCCGTTTTCGACTGACCATAGCTTTGGAACTTGTCATAGTCACGGTGATTGAAATGGATGTCATCGAAATCCACAGGGGCAAAGTTGTGTCCGCCGGAGCTAAGGTTCACGACTCTTGCAGGTGCGCCATTGACCAACGCCGGGCTGAGCAGGCAGGTCAGCAGGAAATGCCCCAGGTGATTCGTTGCGAACTGCATTTCCCAGCCCTGCGTGGTTCGATTCAGGGGGCAGGCCATGACGCCAGCATTGTTAATCAGCAGGTTCAACTCGTTGTGATTCTCGAGATAGGTTTTAGCGAAAGCCCTGACACGGTCGGGTTTATCAAGCTCGAGTTCTCCGACATCGACGTTAGGGTTGCCGGTGCTTTCTTTGATCTGATCGGCCATTGCCTGGGCGCGGGTAAGGTCCCTTGCGGCAATGGTGACAGCAGCACCTTTGGAGGCTAGTGCTCTGGCCGTCTCTGCCCCGAGTCCACCAGAGGCACCGGTCACTATTGCGACCTTACCGGTCAGGTCGACGCCTTCAAGTACTTCATCTGTCGTGGTTTTTTCGCCGAGTGCTGCCATGGTATAAACCTTAAGAAGGGGGTGGCAGGAGACTAACACTCACCTTCGTATCAAAACAATATAGATCGAGCTTTCACGGTCGTGCGATGTGTGAAGGTTCGGGTCAATAAGCTTGTAGCGCACGAGGCTTCTGATGGCACACGATGAGGGCTCAGGGTGACTTAGTTGTTTTGCACGCTATTCCGAGCTGATACCCTTGCATGCCACTGCCAAAGATTATCCAGGCCGTCTTCGGGTTTCAGGTCGACCAGACTTGCGCCGAAATCGATGGCGCTGATAAGGGATATATCCGCAACAGTAAACCTGCTTCCTGCGACATAGTCTGACTGGCTAAACTCTCGATCCAGACGTTCATGGTAGCGCCTGACGTTTGCATCACTGGTTTCCTTGGCGCGGGTGTTCGGCTCGACCTGCCACAGTTTGGTGACGATTGATCCATTTACCCAGGAGACGCCAACCTGGGTCCATAGCTCAAGTTCAATCTGGCGGTTACGCATTTCGATGTGCCCCAGTTCAAATGGGTTTCTGCCGAAGAGGTTCGGTTCTGGCTGGATCGCTTCCAGGTATCTGCAGATAGCAACCGACTCTGCAAGGCATCGACCATCATCAAGCTCCAGCACAGGGATCTTGCCGCTGGGGTTTTTCTCAAGAAATGCGGCTAGCTTGTGTTCCCCTTTCGCCATGTCGCAGTTCACTATTTCGTATTCGAGGCCTTTTTCATCCAGAAAAATTTTGACCCTTCGTGGATTGGGCGCACCGGGGTAGTCATAAAGTTTCATGGTATTTCTTTCCTCGATTTACTGTCGATTGCCATTAGGTAGGGGGGCTACTGTCGATAAACTCTGCTCACTATAGCAGTGCAGGTCTCTAGCGATCTCTCTAAAACAGATGCGGATTGTTGGTGTTCACCGCGCCGCCGGCCTTAAAAGACCGCTAACGGCCCAGCGTAGCCAGGACCTTTGGGTCGGCTATTGATTGGTGTAAGTAATGTCGGCTGAGTCACTGGGTAGTTCGAACCAGTCACCGTCGTTTGCCAATACAAAGTTTGCCGGCAGGTTTCGTTCGAATATCTTTAACATAATCAGGTTTGCCGGCGCTGGCACTAAGTGATAGAAGGCGACCATGCCTGCATCGGTATCAGCGCCCAGTTCAATCAGTGAATCTGTGCTGGCGTGATAGTCCATGACGTCGGAAATGATCTTTGCCAGCCTTGTCAGGCCTGCTGTAGTGGCGGCTTCTGCCGCTGCTTCAGTCAGGGGCAGGGATAGTGCGTCGTGCAGCAGCAAGTCGACGTTGCTGGCTATTCTTCGGGTGTCATCGGTGACCAAACTGTCACCGGATATCACAACACTTCTTCCGCGATAATCAATACGGTAGCCAACAGCCGGTTCAATTGGTGCATGGCTGGCTGTGTAGGCTGTCACCGTTAGATCGCCGTCTTCCAGCACCACCCCCGCGCTTATGGTTTCTGCTTTTAGCTTGGCGAGGTTTGGGTTCAGAAGATCGCTGCCATGATGTTCAACCCGGTACTTGACGTCTAGTTCGTAGGTATCGTTAATGCCGGAGACAACTTTTGCCACGCCTTTTGGGCCGTACACGTTCATGGCTGTTGATCGGCCCCTTACCCAGGAGGCCAGGTTCAGCTCATAGAGTTCAGCAATATGATCGGAGTGAAAATGAGTAAGAAACACGCCCTGTAATCTTTCGTAAGGGAGCCCCGCGCCTGAGATATTGGCAGTGGAACCTGCCCCCGAATCGAATATATAAAAATGTGAAGGCGTTAGGACAGCGATACAGGCCTGGGCTCGCGGGGTATTCCCCAGGGGTGAGGCACTCCCGCAAACGAATACTCGAAGGCTGTCAGGGTTTGGTAAACCGTTTGCTGCGTTGGACATTCCTGCCCGGTATACCTGTTCAATGGCGATATCCTGAGCGGATTCGAATTCGAGTGAATAACGAAGAAGTCCACTCAGTACGATGACGGAAAGAACGAGGTAAGTTAAAAATTTGATCATGTTGATGCTCGAGTGATGTAAATATTCAGACCGACCTTCGGCTTATTTCGGATTCAACCCGCCAGAGCCGGTCCTGCCCCCAACAGCAAAATGGTTCATCTATGGTCCCACCGGTTACCCTGAAACTCGGGACTCCCCAAAGGCCGGCGTCTAGCATGTCGGAAACATTATTCTCTAGCAAGGTTTCCCAGACGTTATTGGCAAACTGGTTTTGAGCCTCTTGCCAATTGGCACCGGTTTCTTCGACGACCTGCTGTAAACCCCGTTCTGTGGTGATATCAACGCCATCACACCAGGCTGAGCGAAGATAGTTTGAACAGTACTCGACACTTAACCCTTGCTCACTCATGAAAGGCAGTAACGCAAAGGCCCGTTTAACCGGTTCGCCAAAAGGGTCGATCATGGGCCCGAATTTTTGACCATAGTAGTCCGCTTCTCTTTTTGTGTCGGTCATGATGTAGAGTTGTTTAACTCGCGGTGCGGCTACACCACGCATCATCATCGGCATAACAGGGCGTAACTTAAGTCTCACCTTTGTTCGCTGCGCCAAAGCGATTGCCCGGTCAAAACTGATGGCTGTATAAGGGCTGCGCAGGGAAGGGAAGAATTCCAATGTGACGGCGCTGGCATCTTTGCCCTCAAGCAATTCAGGTGCAGGCCTGGGAACGCATATTCCAGCAGGATCATTTGAGAGCCTCATATCTCGCAGGCGGTTTTCAAGGTGAACCAGTCGGTCGACGCCCCAATACCATTCACCTTCAAAATAAAAAGTGGCGCTGAGCCAGTGTCCGAGTTTTTTGCGGATTGCTGAGCCGTTTGCAGCGGCGTTGCTCGCGGGTAGTTTCTCTAGTGCTTCACCAGACCAAAGTTGATGCCCAATGGCAACGGCCTTTTGAGCAAAGTCAGCGTCTGCCAGGTACCGAGACAAGTAACTTTCAGCGTACTCGACCTGATGACGATCTATTTGGTCAACCTTCTGTGGCAGTTCGGTACCATAGTCGGAAGCGATGCTCCGTGCATCTCGTAATGCCCAGGCGGGAAACCGTAATGCATCACCCTGTTCTTCGTTTGTTGGATTCTGTACCAAGTGGAACTCGAACTTTACGCCGTAACGGGTTGCAAGTGCGTCGACCTTTTGCACCGCTAGATGGCTGTAAGGATCATCCACCTGATGAAAATATTGGATGGTGGGCTGTCCCTTTCTGGTGAGGCGTCCTGTGATGCGTGCGACCTGCCGACGGGTGTCACTGGCAATAAAGCCCATGGCCAGCATTTTTATCAGCGTTGCGGGTTTCAAGAAAAGGTCCTTTTGTTTACTAACATAGCTTCGTTATCATTTCTCATGATCGATTTTCTATCTGCCGTTCATGAATTTTCGATAGTGTCGGCGGCGCCATGCTAGCGTCAAGTGAAACCAACGCCCTATTTTACGGTGTGTCCCATCACTAACGCTAGGTGCACCGGAATGGCTCTGGGCTCTTGCTACCAAGCTCGGCGACAGATGATTTGATGGCATACGCTGACGCCCGGACAGGTAGCCAAAAGTGATAGCATCATCTGGACAGTGCCCAAAGACATCCAGGCAGTGGCAGCACGATTAACCCAAAATAGTGTAGATAAATTAGTGGTGCCGCCACTCTGGATCGAAGATGACGACTTTGTCTTCACGCAGTTGATAAATTTCCTGATCAGTCATCGAAAGCCAGCCTTTGAGTACTTTATCAAAATGCTCGCCTCTATGCGCAACAGGGCCCCTTACGCCGCTTTTCGCTGCTGAAAAACGATAGGGTGACTGCGTAATCGGTCGGGTTCCACCATTACGATCGTCGATGTCAGTGATTGCGCCCCTTGCCTTAACGGTTATCTGGTCGCGCAGATTTTCTGGGCTGCGAACCTCACCCCAGGCGATATTCATTGACTTCATGGCAGCAGAAAACTTTTCTATCGTGTCAAGCGTTTGAAGAAATTCTCCAACGACCTGTCGTCGTACTTGAATTTTTACGTCAAGTTCCATCTCGGGGTTGGACGGGTCTTTCATGCCAAAAGTAGTGATTAGCGAGCGGAAAAGCAGCCGAAAGTCCGTGGATAGCAGGACTGGACCGATAGCAGAGTCCCATATTTCGTTGGGCATTGGGCCGGTTCCATTAGCGCCTTCTAGGTCGTAATGAATCTGGTCATCAGTGGCCACGGTTGCATCAATCATGGCGATGTCAATATGTTGGCCCTTACCTGTGCGATGCCTCATGTGCAGCGCCGACAATACGCCTACCAAGCCATGAAGCGATGCGTTTGTATCCGCGACTGATAACGGCATGTCGTGCAGTTTGACACCCTCTTTTTGTGTTGAGCGGGCAATCAGGCCCGCTTCAGCGTGGATAACCGGCGCATAGGCTGGCCTTCCTGACTCGGGTCCATCTCTGCCGAATCCGGAAATCGAGAGCATGATGATCTTTTCATTAACGGCATTAAGGTCTGCATATCCGACACCGAGGCGATCCATCACGTCAGGTCTGTAGTTTTCGATCACGATATCCGCTTCGGCGACAAGTTGTTTAACCAGACTTGCCGCGTCCGGCGCCCTTAGGTCGATACAGATATTTTTTTTACCCGCATTTTGCTGGTGGAAGTAGCCGGTGATATTGGCGATTTCGTGACCCCAGTAACGAGTGACATCACCATCTGGAGGCTCTACTTTCACGACATCAGCCCCAAGGTCTGAAAGCATTCTTCCAGCGAAAGGTCCTGCCAGTACTCTCGAAAAATCCAGGACCTTAAGCCCCGCTAACGGATACTCCATAAGATTTCTGCCTTAACTCGAATGGGATGTTCATGGTACATCTTAAACACCCATTTACAGAGCACCATCTAAAGGGCACCAAAAGGGGGCTACGCCCCCTTTAAAAAAAGAGAAACTCTTAGAAGGTCATAATGCGGTTTTGGAGCCAGGCAGTCTTGGGGAGATTGCCGTCAGCGGCATTGAGCTGCTGGGGTTGTGCCGCTCGGACCACCTGTTTGGGGCTGCTGCCGACAACCGTGGGGCAGGTGCCGTCTTGTCGGTACTGTAGTGCTGCCTTTAGCCTACCTTCCTGCGGGTCGCCTAGTTGTCGGGTGAAATCATCAGAGACCAGGCAACCTGGGACAGGCACGCCTTCTGGCTGTGGCGTGTTCGATGGGGAGAAACCATTGGTGTAATCGCCGAACCCTTTTTGGTTCACCGTTCGAAACTGGATAGAGAAGTAAGTTGTGCCGCAGTTGTCGAAGGGATAAAACCCGTAGGGTTTACCACAGGAAGTTGCACCCACCTGAATGACTTCTACATCAATTCCCCGGAGGCTATTGATAATCGACTCGCTGGCGGAACACGTGCCTGGTCCTGTCAAGACGAAAACCCTGGACAGCCCAAGGGTAGGTAGTGGTTCGCCGCTGGGTACGGAGAAACCCTGTGTGGTCGTATGGAACTGATCTTCGGAAAGAGGCCTGCCAGTAACCGGGTCAAAGTTGGGGTGCTGGTCATTGAACTGCAGGTCTTCGAATACCTGTCCTGCCGCGATGTCCCCGGCAATCATGAAAGAAAGCTCGTTGGCGATGTCGAGGAATCCACCCCCGTTGTATCGAAGATCTAGAACGAGGTCATCGATATTCAACGTTCGCAGTTGTTCTACTGCAGCAATCAACTGGGATTCCGCGGTGCGGATATGGTCATTGAAGGTCATGTAGCCAACAACGCCCGAACTCGTTTCTATTGTTGATACATTCTGGACTGGTGTTGAGACGATCTGAGTCGAGGTCATGCTGATCGTTCTGGGTGTGTCTTCTCCGACATCCTGGATGACGAACGTATGGGTTTCGTTATCGCCCGGGAACAGCCCGTTGTTCAGTGTTTCAACATCGCCGCCGTTCACAAGGTCTGCGCCATCTACCTCCAGGATGAGAGCGCCTCGTAACAAACGCACCTCGGGTGAGGTCGCAGGCGTGTTCGGTTCAGTGTAGGCAACGAGAATCTTTCGGGGCGGTGATCTTTGCAGGATCACGAAGCTTGCTCCGTATCCGCCTGATACGATTCCTTGGGATTGATCCAGCCAATCATCTGTAGAAATCGTGAAGTGAAACCTGTCTTTTGGCGCGCCGGACTGAGTGATATCGAAGGTTTTCATCTCCTCGAAATACTCGGGTGTCGTGAAGTTGGCTGGATCAACATCAACTATTTCGTCATACCAGAGGTACAGTTCATTGCTCCAGGAGCGTAACCAGTTATTTTCATCTTCTGTATCTCCCTGGGAGTCCGTAAACCTCCTCCCGTTACTATCACTGCCCGTTCGCGGTGTTGCACACAGCTGACCGAAGGTCTGGTAGGGTGAAAAAATACCTGCTGCAAAATCGGACGTGGGCTCAGGCTCAGGCTCAGGTTCGGGCTCAGGTTCGGGTTCAGGTTCAGGTTCAGGTTCAGGTTCAGGGGTCACTAGACAAGTCCAATGATTGCAATCATTAGCAAATATCTGGTCAGAGATAATTTCCTGATCAACGTTAATATCCGGCAAAAGTAAGTTGTTTAATCATACGTGTGTTTTCACTTTTCGACCAATCGTTAATCATGTGGGTGACCGCGAACCATGGTCCCGACACGGGGTTGACACGGGGTTGACACGGGGTTGACACGGGGTTGAAAGTTTCAAGTGCGCATCTCTGCTCGCAACTCGTTATATCGGTGGCTTAATCGACCGAGGCGACCTGACCTCCGTCTGCCGCTATGTGCGCTGCGTTTATCCAGATGCCCGCTGGGCTCGCGACAAACGCAATGGCTCTAGCGATCTCATCCGCAGTACCCAGGCGACCCAAGGGGATTCCCTTCTCTACTGACGCATAGAATTTTGGGTTTTCGATTTTACGCTGATCCCACGATCCGCCCTCAAACCAGACCGCGCCAGGTGAAATGACATTGGCTCGAATACCGTGCTTACCGTGGGCCTGAGCGAGTTCATTCGCATAAACTCTCATTGCGCCCTTTGCCGCGCCGTATGAACTGGGTGGGCGGCCGAAGTGAAATTTACTTGCCATCGAGCCTACGAAAGTGACGCTTGCTGATTCACTTTGTTTCAAACTCTCCAATGATTCTTCTACCACCCGCACACCCGCCATCATGTCAACTTGGAAACTACGCATCCATCCTGCTTCATCACCAGACATGTCGAAACCACTGGCGTTGTGCACAAGGATATCGACGCCACTGAGTGCTTGGATCGCTTTGGATACGAAGCCGCGGGTAGCATCGCCATCTTCCAGATCAGCTTGAAAGCCAACAACGGTGCCATTGCCTTGTTCGCCTATCTTTTCTACTGCTGCATCTATATCTCGCTGGTTTCTGGCACAAAATGCAATGCAACAGCCTTCCTGGGCAAGCAGTATTGCCGTGTGCAGGCCGATTCCTCGGCTACCGCCGGTGATAATTGCTTTTTTCCCCTTAAGCCCCAGTTCCATGCGCTTCTCCAGATTGGATTTCGATAAGCAGGCAGCTTACCATTGTCTTTTGCTATCCGTCTGGGGTTGTATCGATGAAAGCGCTTGTCTATCAGGGTCACAAAACTGTTTCTTATTTGGATGTGCCGGACCCGTCGATCGAAGCGCCAACAGATGCGATTGTCCGAATAGAGAAAACAGCTATCTGCGGTTCTGATCTTCATATCTACCATGGCCCTAGCAGGTCGGAGATAGGAGAATTCACGTTAGGGCATGAATTTCTAGGAACAGTTGACGATGTTGGCGGCGATGTGCGCCGATTTAAAAAAGGGGATCGAGTGTTAGTCTCCTGCACCATTGGGTGTGGCGGTTGTGCGCTGTGTGATGACAACCTGTACAGCGGTTGTATGGAGACCACGCAAATGGGCCCGGTGACCAATATTTTCGGATCCCCTCTTAACCCGGGTGGTCAGGCGGAAGGTGTTCGAGTGCCCTTCGCTGACACCAATCTTTTCAAAATCCCTAATGGACTCAGCGATGAGCAGGTTTTGTTTCTCACTGATATTCTGCCAACCGGGTACATGGGCGCTGACCTTGCTGAAGTTGGGCCAGGCGATATGGTCGTGGTTATCGGTTGTGGTCCAGTGGGGGTCTTTGCGCAACTATCAGCGCTTATGCGGGGTGCAGCAACGGTCATCGCGGTTGATCTTGATGATGGCAGACTGGAGAAAGCCAGGGCCAGGGGATGCAGGCCCTTGAACCCATTGAGGGAGGACGTTGTAGAAGTCGCAAAATCGCTATCCAGCGGCAAAGGAGCCGACTGTGCGATTGAGGCCGTTGGCAACCCGGCGACAGTTAAATTAGCGCTCGATGTCGTTAGACCAGGGGGGCGGGTGGCCGTTATTGGTGTGGTTGCAGGCGCGCAGGTCAGCATCGATTTTTTTCCCGTGATGACAGGTAAAAACATCACGCTTCGTTCGGGTATTGTGAACCCTCAGTATTATATTCCGAAATTGTTGCCAATGATCGAGCAGGGAAGAATCGACCCGACAGAGATCATCACTCATCGAATGTCCCTGAGTGATGGTGCAAGAGGATATGAGGTTTTCGATAACCATGAAGAAGACGTATTAAAAGTGGTGATGACGCCGTAGGTTTAAAAAGTGGTAAGGTAGGGGTCCGATTCTGCTACTCGATAGGTTGCTTCCAATGAAGGCTCTCACAATATTTATGGGATTGATGTTCTTTTCCGTTGCTAGCTCTGGTGCTTTTTTCGGAAAGGATGACGATCCAGTGAAAAAAGCTGAAAAGGTCGCGAAGGAACAACAATCCATCCTGAAAATGCGCGATGAAACATTGGAAGAATTATATGTACTAAACCCGGAGACTAAGGACTTAGTCGCAAAATCAAAGGGTGTCGCTGTTTTTGACTCGCTTGGTTTTAATCTCTTGGTGCTGTCGACTGCCCGCGGTGGTGGCGTAGTCCGGGAAACCAGCACTGGAGAAGAAACGTTTATGCGCATGCTTTCCGCCGGTGGCGGGCTGGGAATGGGTGTAAAAAACTTTCGAGTCATCTTTATTTTTCACAACGAGATGTCCTTCGATGCTTTTCTTGACTCGGGTTGGGACTTTTCTGGCCAAGGCGATGCTGCTGCTGCTTTAGGTGATAAGGGTGATTCCATAGACCTTGCCGCCACCGTGACTGATGGCGTGAGTGTCTACCAGATAACGAAAAATGGATTAGCACTTCAGGTGACACTTCAGGGAACGAAATACTACAAGGACAAGAAACTGCAATAGTCGCAGACTTTCAAATCAAACCATTGTGAGTGGCCTGCTTTGGACTACCCGAAAGCCACCCAAACTTACCTGAACCATCATTTAGATTCGACTAGGTGGGAGGTCTACGAACCGCAAGATGGCGACATTGTGGTGACGACTTCTTACAAATGCGGAACAACATTCACGCAGCAGATTTTGTACAATATGTTGGTGCGGAACACCGCAGAGGATGAAATGTTTCCAGCGCTTGGAGTCGTTAGTCCTTGGCTTGACGCTCGGTTCTCTGCCATGTCTAAAGAAGAGCTCGGTAGGCATATTAAGACGTTGCCACATCAGAGGTTTTTGAAAAGCCATCTGCCACTGGACGGACTACCTTATTTCAAAGAAGTGAAATACATTATCGTGGGCCGTGACCCGCGTGACGTATTCATGTCTCTTGCGAATCATTATGGCGCCTACACTGATTATTTTTACGACCAGTTAAGGTACGACGGCAAGCAGCAGATGCCGCGCTTTGATGGTAACATTCGAGAGCTTTGGAAGAACTGGATTACGCGTGGATGGTTTGACTGGGAGCAGGAAGGATATCCCTTTTGGTCAAACATGCGACATACCCAGAGCTATTGGGATTACAATCATTTGCCAAATTTTCTATTCCTTCACTACGCTGACATGTTGGACGATCTTCCGGGAACCGTGAAACGATTGGCTGCTTTTATAGGTCTTCCGATGACCAGCGATGAAATCAAGGCCGTAGTGAAAGCCGTTTCATTTGGCAGAGTTAAAAAGCAGGCAGTTGCAGAGAGCGCCCAGTCGTCAGAAATGCCGGAAGTCTTTAAAGGCGGTCGGGCTACCTTTATCAATAAGGGCACTAATGGTCGATGGCGAGATATCCTCACCGACGAGGACGTGAGTTTATATCAAGAGACACGGGACAAAGTGCTTAGTTCGTCCTGTGCGGCTTGGTTGGAAGCAGGTGGCGCCAGCTATCCGGGTAAGCGCCTTCAGCGGGGCTAATCAAGAGCCCTCAGCCGTTCTAATCAAGAGCCCTCAGCCGCGCTAATAAAGAGCCCTCAGCCGCGCTAATAAAGAGCCCTCAGCCGCGCTAATAAAGAGCCCTCAGCCGCGCTAATAAAGAGCCCTCAGCCGCGCTAATAAAGAGCCTTCAGCGGGTTTGGTCAAGATGGACTCCGATGACCCCAGAACGTCGTCACAGCATATTTTACTGTGACGACGATTACTGTGACGACGAATTTGGCCTACTTCATTTCTAATGCTTGTTTCTTACCTTCAACCACTGCAACGACCCGTCGGTTGTGTTGGCGTCCCTCTGCAGTGTTATTATTTTTAACAGGCTGGCTTTCGCCAAAACCAACGAACGAGACGCGGTCTTGGGAAATCTCAAATTTCTTGATCAACATGTCAGCAATGGTGCTTGCTCTTTGTTCTGACAAGCCTTGATTGTAATTCTCTGCTCCCATGCTGTCAGTGTGTCCTTCCATGACAACGTAAGAATGGGGGTGTTGGACCATAAAATCCGCTACCTTTTGTACTTCACCGGTATGTTCATCCCTGGGCTCAGATGAGTCGAAGTCGAACTCAACGTTCAGGGTAATATTGACCTTGGTTTCAAGTCTTACGTAGCAACCTTTTTCGTCAATACGGGCGCGTCGGTCTGTCGTGTCGGGGCAGTCATCCATATCGTTATAGACCCCGTCACCATCATCGTCTTTTGGGCAGCCGTGACGATCAGTTTCGATGCCTCTTGACGTGCCAGGACAATGGTCTGCGCTGTCAGAAACGCCATCGTTATCTGTATCTCCGTCGTTAGTAGCAACCGTTCTGGTGATAGGCTCGGGAGTGGCGCCAAAGGCGTAGTGAAGGCCAAAGGAAACTGCGGCCTCGACCTGATCATTTGACTCCCCAGTGAAAATTTTGAGATCCCCCCTGAGAGCAGCTTTTTCGTTGAAGCTCCATTTCACGCCGACACCCGCATTAACTTGGCTATTGTCTTCACCGTTCATTGGCGCGTTGTCATAGTCTGCTTTCCCTATACCAAATGACAGGAATGGCTGAAGGTTGTCCTTTTTCTTCAGATGGTAGAGTGCGCCAAGGTGCCAAAGGTCTATCTCAGTGTCGCCAACGAGTGGAGACTCAAAGTCAGCATCCGTTTGTTGGTAAGTAAGTTCGATTGCCCACGGGCTATCAAATCGGTAACCGACGCCAATACCTAAGAGCATGTCATCGTCCAGTTCGTCGCCAAAAATAGTCTGGCCAAGATGTGGGTATATCGTAAAACCCTCTGCTTCTTCCGCCGCTAGGTTCGCTGAAGCCAATATATTTGCCGCGAAAAAAATTGCTAAAAGTTTTAAATATCTCATGATAGTTGGCTCACTTGTTCTAAAGAATTGCATGCTACTGTTTTCCATGCGGGAAGTAAGTAGATGGGACAAAAGATTTAACCTGTGGTTACCGTTTGTCGATGATCGTGTGCTCTTTGCCAAAGAAGATGGTTGACCGCGCCATATCGATAAAATTGTGCTCATCTTCAATAAACGCCGCGCCGGCACGCCTGGCTTCATCTGTACTCGGCGCCGCGCCTCGGTCCACCCAAGCCTCAGCATGGCCAAGGTAGGACTCGGTAACGGTCCCTCTTGCGGCCTGTAGGCCGGCATCGAGCGCAGAGTTTGCGCGATGGACCTGACGGTAACAGAGCGTGCCGCTTGCTTGGCCGTGGGAACGAACAATCGGCCCATGGTGGGTTAACCAATAATGCCTGGCGTCTTCCTCTTTGATGTGAGTTTGATGGCGTAGTGGAAAAAATATCCGAACAATGTTGGATTTGGGTTTTGCCACGATGTCCTCTGGGACCGGGTTAATTTGCGGGTACTCATAAGCGAACCACAAAGGCGAGTTAGGCAAATCAATAAACTTGGCCTCGTCCTTAAGGAGCGCTGCCGAAGCTTGTTGTGCCGCTTTCGTTAGCAGGGTCTGCCCCAGTTCGTTCTCTGATGTCCACCAGAGTTCGGCAACGCCGTCATACGCAGGTTCCATTTCACCTCTCGCTTTTTGGGCGGATTCATTGGCGGAGTCACTCAGGGTATGAGTCTGGACATAACGATGGATATCCAGGTCTGTCCCAAAGCTTGCGACAAGGGGCGCGTGACGGGTCAGCCAGTATTCCTGAAACTCTTCCCGGGTCATTTCTGGTTTCCTTCTTAACGCGAATACTAGTCTGATCATGTCGGTGTCTCCGTCAGGGTGGTTTGCCAATCGGTTCTCTGAATATTAGTATTACTGCAGATTTAGGCGCCGGCAAGTACGTTGACCCGCGCTGGGTTGATTATTTTCAATTGGAGTATCGGTGATGGGAAGACTGGACGGTAAGGTGGCGGTAATAACGGGCGGTGCCAGCGGCATTGGCGAAGGAACAGCCAGAAAATTCGTCGCTGAGGGAGCCAGATGCGTTATTGCGGATCTGCAATTGGAGCGAGCCCAGGCGATTGCGGAGGAACTCGGTGACAGTTGTATTGCCACTAGTGCAGACGTGGCGGTTGAGGAGCAAGTGGCCGCGGTCATTGACCTTGCGGTGGAAACATTCGGGCAGCTGGACATTATGTTTAATAATGCGGGTATTCTTGGCAGCGTAGGGCCGATTGCGGAGATTAGCGCTGATGGATGGCATCGTACGATGGACGTCCTATTGTCGAGTGTCTTTTTTGGCATCAAGCATGCAACCAGAGTGATGTCACCGAAGGGAAGTGGTGTGATTATTAACACGGCATCGACCGCGGGCGTTCGAGCCGGGTTAGGGCCGCATGTCTATACTGCGGCAAAGCATGCGGTCATTGGGCTTAGTCAGTCAGTTGCGCCGGAGCTTGGGCCCAAAGGTATTCGTTGTAATGTCATCTGCCCTGGCGGTACGGTAACCGGTCTAACCGCGCGCCTGACGGTTGGGGACCATAACAACCTTGAAGAAGCGACAAAGGTGATTGGCGCTAACAACCCCATGGGGCGTGGTGGCAGGGTGGAAGATATCGCCAATGCTGTGATGTTTCTTGCTTCTGATGAAGCTAGTTTTGTAAACGGGTCGGTATTCGTTGTAGATGGTGGCGGCGAAGTCATTGCTGATCGCAATGGGGTTTTCGTCGACATGGGTTCAATTACTGTACAAGAAGCAGCCAGGACTGGAGTGTGATGATGATAGAAGTTGGGCGGGTCCCGAATCTGGAAGAAATGGCAGATCGGTTGGCGATTATTGAAATCATCCACATGTACGCGCGTGGTGTTGATCGGGCTGATGCTGGGATATTGAAGTCGACGTGTTGGGAAGACGCTGAACTGGATTATGGTGGGTACAAAGGACCCGCGCATCCATTTTGCGATGCCTTGCCCGATGGGCTGCGTAAGTTCGTGAACACCCAGCATCAGATATCGAACACGTTGATTAAGGTTGAGGGCAATATCGCCAACGTCGAGTCATATCTGACAGCCCATCATCGCAGGCCGGATGATACCGAGATGACCTACATCGGCCGCTATCTAGATCGAATGGAAAAGCGTCACGGCGTCTGGAAAATCAAGTTCCGACAGATCGTGATGACCTGGCATCAGGACGCAGCGATGTCAGAAGATTTCGACAATAACCAGTCTCTGGTGCCAATCACCCGAGCGACCCATGATCTGGGTGATCCTTCGTTCGAGTTTCTTGATTAGCGCCCTGTGAGGTTAAGGTTATAGGTGTTCAGCCACTCATTTGGCGCAATGTGTCAGTTCCGTAACCAGAAGTTCATGATGATGGTCAGAGGCTCTGACGCGGTATAAACGTCGCGTTTATTCCTGGCCTTTGGGGCTGTAAGTTGTTCATAGCAACATGCTGATGCGAGCGTGGGCGGTAAGTGGTCAACCGTCGTCGGGTGCACATTTAAAGTTTGTCTCATGGAGCTTAGTAGGTTGGTGTCGGTTTGCTTGTCGCTTTGAAAAAGCGCAAGGGCGCCAGTTTGCGAGTCTATCAAGCGCCGCGTAGAATTCTTCAGGTTACTTCCGCCACATAACTTCCGCCACATAATTTCAGTAAAAAATATGATCATATTCAATAAGTTCTTGCTGCTGCTTACGCTCATTAGTTCGGCCAGCGGCACCTTCGCGGATGTACTTTTCCTGATTAACGGGGATCGAATTACAGGTCAAATCATGGATGTCGATGGTGCGAGTGTCACCATAAAGCCTGCTTACAGCGATAAGTTAAATGTGATGCTGGACGACGTAGCGACACTAGAAACCGACATAGCAACTGAGATTGAACTTAGCGATGGGACAGTCGGGAAGTTTCAGGTCACGGCTGGTGGGCAAGCAGGAAAGGCAACGCTGGTTGCTGCGGAACAGGCCGTGGATGTCACGCTGGCTGAGATCGAACGATTTGGCGAGAAGCCCAAGCCGAAAACTTGGGGCGCAACGCTAGATTTGAGTTCAACTTTTAATCGCGGCAATACAGACAGTCAGGACGCTAATTTTCAGTGGCGGGCGAACTACCAACGCGGCCAACATCGTTATAAAACTGACCTCAAAGTTAGCCGTGAGGAGGAAGATGGCACGATCACAAAAGAGAAGGACAGAGTAAAAATAGGGTACAACAGGTTGTTTGATAATAAGTGGTTTTTTGCACTTGATTCGGCCATTGAAAGAGACCCCATTGCAGATCTTGACCACCGCCTGTCGATCACGCCGGCAGTCGGGTATGCGATTTGGAATGATGATCGACGTACGTTGAATTTTCAATTGGGTGGTGGCTATGCTGCTGAAAAATCAGACGGCCAAGATGAATCTACCTCGAATTTAGACTGGAAGCTGGAGGTCTCCTACAAGCTGCGTGATGATGAAATAACGCTTTTTCATCGCCATAATGTCTACAGAAACATCAGCGGTAGAGAGAACACGGTGTTGGAAGCTGAGACCGGAGTCCGGTACAAGCTCCTGGGTAACCTGCATGTTAACGTTCAGGCGAACTACGATTACGATACTCAACCCGTTGATGGCGCAGAGAGTAAGGACCTGGAAATCCTGATTGGGGCCGGGTTGAATTTTTAATAGTGACCGGTTCAGGCTAAGGGTGGGTGATTAATGACAGTCCTTTCAGATTTTAGAGGCTGCTGCCAGCGCACGCTGTAGTCCCCCCGATTGAATTTGAAGGACTGTTGCGGCTGTCTGCTGCACTGCATGTGTTAATGGTAGGTCGCCATTGGGCGCGCCAGACTTTGCGTTACACGAGTGCGAGTTAATGCAGGGAAACAGATCAGGCTCGTTTGGAACGAGCCCTTCCCCAGTGCGAAGGTTAAACCTCTTCGGCAAACCTGGCTTCTGTTTGCAGGTAGCCATCTGCATCAGGATGTCTTGACCAGATATCCAGCCAACCTTCGCTCTCAAAAACTGCCTTGAATCCCACTGCCCTGTGTTCTTCTGACTCCCATTTGATGATCCAGGTCACGTTGGCACCACCATGCTTATGCGGTGTAGGGTCTGAACCGGCTAATTCAATGTCGTTTCCATTATCAAGCCAGAAGCCGACGACATTCAGGTTGGCTTTTAAAAATGGCGCGGCTTCATCGACGGCCCATTTCTTGTAGGAGTCAAACTTGGTCAGATCATAGTGATAGCTTCTTATTTCAAACATTATTCTTCCTTTATTCGTGTAAGTAACAGGTCTGCGATTTCGGGGCCATGGGTATTTTGCAAAAAGTGGCCGGCTTTTTCTATTGGGTCGAAGCTGGCGTTCATTTGTCCTGCCCACTTGCGACCCCACTCTTCGTTGAAAACATCGTCCGCACACCCCCAGATAAAGTGGGTGGGTTTAGGCCACTGAAGTAGGGTGTTGTAAAAGTGAGTCTGAGCGGCGCTGTTGCCACCGTCGTAATTATCGAAACTGATCGATAAGGGGAATCTGCGCATGCCGTTGAATGCTTCGTCGGGCATGTCGTGAATAGGCGCGCGAAATCCGTTGTACACGCTGGCAGCTTCGCCTGTTAGGCCCTCGATAGTTTTGCCTTCACTGATGGCCGGGAAGGCTATTCCCGGTCCAACCAGACCTGCACTCAGTACCATGAGCGCGCCCATGTCTGGTTTGTCACGGAAAAAACGGCCGCCTTCGTGCCAGTTCTCGTTCCAGTTCCGAATGGCTGCTGAGTATTCGTATTCAGTATGATGAAGCCACGTGTTCATGATGGTCAGTCGGGAGAATCGCTCCGGCATAAATACCGCCTGTGCCAGGCCCGTCGGTCCACCCCAATCCTGGCACACCAGGGTAATATCTTTTAGGTCGAGTGACGTAATTAGGCTGGTCAGGACTTCGGTATGGCGGGCGATGGTGTACCAGTCAGGGTCCGTAGGCTTATCTGATTTACCGAACCCAAGATGGTCTGGTGCAATACATCGATAACCCGCGGCGACTAGCTTCGGGATCACATGGCGATAAAGAAAACTCCAGGTTGGCATACCGTGAATAAGCAGCATGACGGGTGCGTCTTTTGGACCTTCGTCGACATAGTGCATCCGCATGTCTTTCCAATTGTGGTAATTGGCTTGATAGGGAAAGTCATCGAGGTCTTTAAAATTTTCGTCCGGCGTTCGAAGAAATTCCGTCACGGTTATCTCCTTTCTAGTGATCTAATAGCGCTGTATAACGATCTAAAACCGTTAATACTTTATCCCTGCTGGCTGGTGGCAGGGCAAGAATAGAACGATTGATGCCTGCCGCTTGGTAGTCATCAAGCGTGGCTTTATCGGCTTTCGCACCAAAGATGCTAATAGAAATAGTGGCCATGTCTCGACCCGCTTCATCCGCAAATTTCTTGAGCCGTGCAACGTTTTCAACTGCGTCAAATCCGTGACGGGCCCTTGGTAGCCAACCCTCACAATAATCTACAACTCTGCGCAGGGTGTAGTCGGTCTCACCACCAAGGATTACGGGGGGTGGGGCTTGTACAGGTTTGGGATGTTGCCAGGTAGCATCGAAATTGACGTGTTTTCCGTGAAACGCTGCTTCTTCTTCGCTCCAAAGCTGCTTCATGGCCAGAACCTGTTCTTTCATTTTGGCGAAACGCTCGTTGTACTTTGTCCCGTGTTGTCGCATTTCTTCTACATTCCAGCCTCCGCCGATACCGAATAGGAATCGGCCATTCGACATGCGGTCGAGACTGGCGACAGACTTTGCTGTCGTGATGGTGTCTCTCTGTGGGAGTAGGCAGATCCCGGTGCCAACCTTCAGTTTTTTAGTCACTGCGGCGGCGAAAGATAACCCCACAAATGGGTCGTAGGTATGGGAGTATTCTTTAGGAAGATCAGCGCCGCCTGGCCATGCTGACTCGCGGCTAGCTGGGATGTGGGTATGTTCGGGTATGAATAGGGATTCGAATCCCCGGTCTTCTAATTCCTTAGCTAATTCATCCATTTGGATGGTGTAGTCAGTGGCAAAAATCAGTACGCCAACTTTCATGTGAGGTTCCATTTTTATGCGTCGAAGCAGTTGCCTAGTACACCATCATGATGGCTGCCTGTCGAGATGATGATCAGGTGCCGCAGAAGGTCTGACGAACGACTTGTTCCGATTTTGGCTTCTTTGCAAACCTGGCATCGACGCCTGTCAGGTCAAATGGGGTCGCCAGGTTGTCGATTAACCGATTGAACAGCTCGAAGTTTCCCGCCGTAGAGGCAGCCACGATCGATTCTTCGATCAAGTGATTGCGCGGAATGATTGCTGGATTAGTCCTCAGCATGTCTTGCTGGCGTGTGGGGTTAACTTCCGTCTCTAAACGAGTGTTCCAGCGAGTCATCCAGCCGTCAAATGCGGAAGGAAAGCCGGCTAGTGAGCTGACGTTGGCCGTTGGCGCGGCACCTGATAGCTCTGACAGGCGGCGGAAAGACAAGGTGAAATCCAGTTGGTGGGTCTCAAGCAGATCAAGGAAATCCTTTGCCAGTATTTCATCACCTTCATGGCGTTCTGCGAGGCCGAGCTTACGTTGCATTCCAGAAGTATTAGCATCAAGAAAGTAGTCCGGGAACTTGTCCAGTGCTTCCTTCGCTATTTCAATTGCCGTCTCTTCTTTGTCAGCCAGAACAAGCACCAGTGCCTGGGCTAGGCATGCCATATTCCAGTGAGCGATACTTGGTTGGTTGCGATAGGCATAGCGACCACCGTGATCAATAGAACTGAATACGGTTTCAGGATTGTAGGTATCCATAAAAGCGCAGGGTCCGTAATCGATGGTCTCTCCAGAAAGCAGTACATTGTCGGTATTCATCACACCGTGAATAAAGCCAATCATTTGCCAGCTGGCTACCAGTTTCGCCTGCGCCCGCATGACTTCGTCCAGTAGCGTCAGGGCCTTGGTGTTCAAGCTGGCACCAGTCTGGACTGCGTCCGGATAATGCCTTCCAATAACATGGTCAACCAACAAACCCAGTGCTTCTTTGTCTTCCTTGGACGCGAAAAACTGGAATGTACCAATTCTGATATGACTTTTTGCGACGCGTGTGAGTACCGCGCCAGGTAATGTTTCCTCGCGGTAGACAGACTCTCCTGTCATGACCGCTGCCAGCGATCGGCTGGTCTGAACGCCGAGAGCAGCCATGGCCTCACTGACAATGTATTCTCTCATGACCGGCCCGAGTGGTGCTCTTCCGTCTCCCATTCTTGAATAAGGGGTTTGCCCGGCCCCCTTTAGTTGTAAATCATATCGTTGTCTGTCTGTCCCAATAACTTCTCCAAGTAAGATAGCGCGACCATCACCCAGTTGAGGGTTCCAGGATCCGAACTGGTGCCCGGCATAAACAGTGGCGATAGGATCAGCACCATCGGGTATCAGGTTTCCGGCCATGGTTGCAATTCCGTCATCAGACGATAACCATTCAGGGTCGATACCTAGCAATTTTGCTAGCGCGGGGTTGGCGCGAATAAGCTCGGGTTTTCTGACCTTCGTCGGAGATTGCCGGGAATAGAATCGTTCCGGTAGTTGGACGTAGCTGTTGTTGAAAGGCACACTCATCTAAATGACTTTATCACATTAAGGGCCAGGCAATTGACGGAATCACAACAGGTAATAAGCGATCTGAAAAGCGTTGCGGCAGGTTTTGCAGAAGATGTCATCTCCAGGCAAAAACGCAGACAGCTCGACCCGAATGATTTTGAGCAATTGAAAGAAACCGGGTTTCTGCTTACAGGGGTCCCAGAAGATCAGGGGGGGTTGTGGAAAGGGCCTGCTCTTTCCGCGCGTGCATATGCCGAAATGGTCCGAACGATCGCCCATGGAGACCCTAGTGTTGCCCTAGTCGCGTCGATGCATCCCGCTGTGACGGGTTTTTTTCTGGGCGTTGAATCAGTAGATGATGAACCTAAAGCGTGGCGAAAGCAGCGACAGTGGGTAATAGAAAGCGCACGCGATTATTGGTGGGGGACAGTGACTTCAGAGCCGGGTTCGGGCGGCGATATTTTGAAGACCCGGTCAATCGCGACACCTGAAAAAGATCACTTTCTTATCACGGGCGATAAACACTTTGGGTCTGGGTCTGGGCACGCCGATTTCATGATGACTACCGCGAGAGTTGAAGGTTCAGAATTACCGGAGCTTTTTTTTCTGCAGAACAAGGATGAACCTTGGGATGGCTCAACCGGGTGCAAGATGACAGTTGAGTGGGATGGTATTGGCATGTCATCGACCCAATCTCATGCTTTTCGCTTTGAGGCTTTTCCGGCGAAGAAAGCTGCTTCCAGAGAGGTGTTAAGTAGAGTCGCACCGATAGGTAGCCAGATGGGCAATATGTTGTTTGCCGGAGTGGTGCTTGGCGTCGCTGACAACGCCTTGGGTTTTGCGAAAGGGAAGCTTGAGGGAAAGGAGCAAAGTATGCGGTCATTCGAAAAAACGGAATGGGTAAGGTGTCAAAATGAGCTCTGGCTAGCCGAGCAATCCTTTGAGGGGGCGCTGCGCGCGATTGAGGCTGGAGGAGACGGGGCGCATATAGATGCTGTTCGTTGCAAGGTCACCTGCGCCGAGCTAATAGAAACCGCGCTTTCGAGAATGAGTAAGGTTGTCGGTGGGGCGAGTTTTTCAAAAGCGATGCCGCTCGCGCAATGGACTCAGGACGTGAAAGCCCTTGGGTTTCTGCGGCCGCCTTTGCCGTTGGCTTACGATCAATTGATGGGCTAAGTCATTGATGGGCTAAGTCATTGATGGGATAAGTCATGGTTGGGCTAAGTCATGGTTGGGCTAAGTCATTGATGGAATAAGTCATTGATGGGCTAAGTGATTGTTGGCCTGATGCGTTACATTAGCCAGGATCCGAGTTTGGAAGGTTTACTGGTCAATATTCGTGCTGCACGCGAGGGGTCTAGATGAATGTTGTTGATGTTGGTGGGGAGACGACCATTCGGTTGCTGGTTTTCCTCGTGCTTTTCACTGTCCTTGCAGTGTCGGAGAGATTGTTTGCGCGAAGAGTCGGTAAAATTGATTGGAGAACTCGTTGGCTTAATAATCTATTGCTGTCGTCACTGAATACGGTCTTGCTTCGAATTTTCATGCCCTTTTCCGGGACATTGTTTGCGGCCTATTTGTTTGACGGCCAGGGGGCGCTGTTAAAATTGACGGACCTTCCATGGGCCTTGTCGATGGGGATATTTATCGTTCTGTTTGACTTGGCAATATACTTCCAGCACCGGGTTTTTCATTGGCTATATCCTTTATGGTTGCTTCACCGTGTTCACCATACTGATCTTGACTTTGATGTAACCACTGGAAGCCGTTTTCATCCCTTGTCAATTTTGATATCCATGTTGTTCAAGTTCGCGCTTATCTACGGGCTCGGGCCACTCCCGGTTGCGGTTTTGGCGGCAGAGGTTCTGCTAAATGGAACTTCCATGTTTAACCACAGCAATATTCGTCTTCCCGCCTCGGTCGACAGAGCGTTACGATGGATGATCGTCACTCCGGATATGCATCGCATCCATCATTCGGTGGTTGATACAGAGCATGAATGTAACTTTGGTTTCAACTTTTCCTGCTGGGACCGTCTTTTTGGCACCTACCTTAGTGCGGCAGCATTGCCCCAGGATCAAATGGCTGTAGGTATTACGCCGTTCGACGAAACCGACGCTGTTCGGTTGGACAAGCTGTTGACTCAGCCTTTTTGCAAGCGTCCTTCGGGGTCATAGAAAGCAGAGAGTTGCACGTCGAGCGGGTAACGTACCCCGGCGACTTCAATTTCAAACTGCTTTGAGGCCAGCCACTTTTTCGTGACACCACCGTCGTGTTTTAGCAGCGCGATGCCGAGTGAGCGGTCGGTCCTGTGACCCCACATACCGGAAGTAGTAATGCCGACCAGTTCATCGTTGGCGTAAATCGGCTCATCATGATAAAGCAGAGGTGGGTCTTTATGGTCGATCGCAACATTCACTAATTTTTCAGCGAATTTATTGCTGATACCTTGTAGCGCAGACTTGCCAATAAAGTTGGCTTTACTCATATCAACGGCGAAGCCGAGTCCGGCGCTATAAGGTGTGATCTCGTCACCGATATCATCGCCGAAATGCCGGTAACCCTTTTCCATTCGACATGCATTCATCGCGTGGTATCCGGCGTGCGCAAGTTCGAAGGTTGCGCCTACCCTAAGGATTTCTTCGTACACATGTTGCGCGAACTCAGTTGGGATGTATAACTCGTAGCCCAGCTCGCCCACGTAGGAGAGTCGATTTACCCGGACGCGTGCATAACCGATCTCTAGTTCCCTGGACTGGTAGTAGGGGAGTGCCGCATCTGAGATATCATCGGGCGTTAGGCCGGACAAGAGGTCGCGCGATAGGGGTCCCATAATGCCCAACATCGTGACTGCGCTGCCGGCGTTGGTCGCAAAGGCGTGGGTTTCACTGTCGATGTGTGATGTTAGCCACTGGAAATCTCTGCCTTCGGACGCGCAACTGGAAACGATCATAAAGCGGCTATCACTTATTCGAGTGACGGTGACATCCGCCTCGATCCCCCCCCTTTCGTTGAGCCACTGGGTGTACACGACCTGTCCTGCATTCACATCCACATTGTTAGCGCAGATATGGTTAAGTGTCGTCAGGGCCTCTGCCCCGTCAAGGTAGAACACCGGATAGCTGGACTGGTCAAATAGAGCCACTTTGTCTTTTAGGGCCAGGCACTCTTCGTGGCAGGCATCGAACCAGTTTTGTTTTCCATACGAGTATTCGTAATGAGCGTTGTTATTGCCTCGAACAAACCAGTTGGGCCGTTCCCAACCCGCGAGCTCTCCCATTACTGCGCCATGGTCAATTAAGCGATCATGGATAGGACTTCTTCTGGCACCTCTCGCGGTTTCATATTGGCGGTACGGCCAGTGCATGGCATACAGAAGTCCCAGGGTTTCCCTGGTCCTGTTGACGAGGTATTTTCGGTTTGACTGAAATCGGAACGTGCGCCTGATATCCACATCCCATAAATCCATCGGAGGGTGATCCTTTGCGATCCATTCGGCTAATACTTTCCCCGCACCTCCGGAAGATTGAATGCCAATAGAGTTAAAGCCCGCGGCGACAAAAACGTTATCGTATTCCGGCGCCTTACCCAGCAGGTACCTGTCATCAGGCGTAAAGCTTTCAGGCCCGTTAAAAAACAACTGAATGCCGGCCGTGTTCAATTTTGGGAAGCGGCGGGCCGCCAGTGCCAGTATGGGCTCGAAGTGATCAATATCCTCGGGCAATGTCCCGAATGCGAAGTCCTTGCTGACGCCATTAACAGACCAGGGTTTTGCCACTGGCTCAAACGCGCCAAGCAATAACTTCCCCGCATCCTCCTTAAAGTAAGCGAACTCGTCGGGCACACGCAGGGTGGGCATACCCGAACGAAGCGACTCGATCGGTTCCGTTACGATGTAGAAATGTTCCGCCGCTTGCAGTGGTATCGAGATACCAATACTGGCGCCTAGTTGCCTTGACCACATACCTGCTGCGATCACCAGTTTCTTGGTTTTAATTACGCCGTCTGCTGTAGTAACCGATAGGACTTTTTCTGCATCTGCGCTAATTTTCTCGACGTGTTGGTTCTCGAGAATAAGCGCGCCACCTTTTCGTGCGCCTGCAGCTAAAGCCTGTGTCGTATCAACCGGGTTGGTTTGTCCGTCGCCCGGCAGGTATACCGCTCCGCAAATGTCTTCGATGTTTATGTCGGACCAATGGCTAGCGACATCTGCGCCTGATATTTGCTCCACTTCAATACCGAATGCGCGTGCCGTTGAAGCTTGTCGGTTAAGCTCTTCGAGACGCTCGGTATTGAGTGCCACGCTGAGCGACCCTGTTTTTCGATATCCTGTTGCCCGGCCTGTCTCTTGTTCAAGGCCGGCAAAGAGTTCAGTGGTGTAGCGGGCGAGATGGGTCAGGTTTGCGGTGGCACGAAGTTGGCCAACTAATCCTGCGGCATGCCACGTTGTGCCTGCGGTCAGTTGATTTTGTTCCAGCAGGACGACATCTTTGATACCGAGTTTGGTCAGATGGTAGGCGATTGAACAGCCAATGATGCCGCCCCCGATAATGAGAACTTCGGTTGAATCAGGTAGGTTGCTCACTATTTTCCTCTGTCTTGTCTGTCCATAAGGCCTTATCGATCATTAGCAGGCGGCCATACCTCTGCCATGAGACACGCTTACGGCCCCCTCTTATCGCGTTGCCTAAGCTAATTTATCCCTCTGTGGCGATAATTATCTCTTCACCTTCACTGCGTACGGAATAGCGTGTTATATCTTGGAACGCAGGGCCTCCCAGGCATTTTCCAGTGGTGACGTCGAACCTTGCACCGTGTAGGGGACAGGTAATCGTCGTGCCTCTTAACCTCCCCTTCGATAAAAGCACTCGAGCGTGGGAGCAGATGTTAGATACTGCATGGTACTTGCCGGCGATTTTGCAAAGCAGGATGTGCTTGTCATCCTCATTCAATGCAATGGATCCCCCGTCGTCAAGGGACTGATTTACTCTTATTTCTGTCATTAGCGAATTGGATCCTTACCATCCCAGTTGTGGGCTGCTCTGGCTATTTCTTCGAATCTTTTGACGGTGCCTTCGTTCTTTGTAACGACCTCAAGCATGCATCCCATCAGTGGGCGGGTATCAAAGTAAGCGAACTCTACGTTGCCTACCTTGCCGGTGTTAGCGGCGGCATAGTCCAGACTTTCCATATATTTCAGATCGGCTTCAAAATCCAGTGTCCAGACACACATATGGTGAAAAGCCATCTGACCTTCAGGGACGCTGTCACGATAGGCGCATTGGTCTGTCGTAGGCTCGATCAGTTCAATCTGGACGTTACCTGCCTGCGCGATAGCCACCTTCATCGACAGGTCTGATGGCTCTCCCCGGTAGGTGATTTCTTCAAAGGTGCCGGGCGTGTAGTCGGTCAGAAAGAAAGGCCCGACCCCAAGTTCGTTGACCCATTTCATGCAGGCTGATTCGATGTCGGGAACGACCCAGGCGTTTTGGAAAATTGTTCGGTCAGTTGGCTTGTTCATGTTGGGTGTGTGTTTGTTAATTAGATGAGCGCCCAAGTGTAGAGAAAATTGTTAGTGAGTCAAAGCGGTAGGCCTTCGGTTTTCTTGCTGCTCGATATCTGTCTCCCCCGCACCTTTGGCGGCAGCGACGATGTTTGTAGCGACGATGTTTGTAGCGACTATGTTCGTGCTGACTATGTTCGTACTGACTATGTTCGTTCTATAGTAGGGGTTCGATTCAGTCACATTGGGAGTTAAAGGTGGGGTACACACTAGGCCAGTTGTCAGATATTGAGCTTATAAGAGATGTTGCCAAGCGCTACTGCCGAGGAGTAGATCGACTCGACGAAGCTGAGATGAAGTCTGCCTATTGGCCTGATGCGACAGATGATCATGGCACTTTTGTGGGTAACGCCTGGGATTTTGCAGAATACTGTATGGTCGGCCACCTGAAATGGCGATCAACGAATCATTGCATCTTTAATCACTTGATAGAGCTGGATGCCAATGGTGTTCATGCTCGAGCTGAAATCTACAACGTCAGCTACCTATTGCAAAAAGACGCTGACGTTCTGGATACCTGGCATGGGCGGTATCTGGATCAGTACGAAAAGAGAGGTGACGAATGGCGAATCCTAGCGCGGGTCTGCGTGCATGAACATACGAAAACCGAGTCAGTTTTACCGATGCAAATTGACAGTGCCCCTTTCAGGCAGGGAGAGTTCGACAGACCTGCGGATGGTCGACTGGTCGGGCCATAACCCTTGGAAATGATTGAGGGTGCAACCGTAGTCGATGAAAGTTGAGAGAAAGAGATGAGATCAATATCGGTAGTCCTTCTAATATTCAGCGCTAACCTGTTCGCAGGCGATTATCGGTCCGCGATTGATGAACTGCACTTCGTGAAGCTTGCTGACAGCTATACCGATGAAAAGGTGATTGTCACTCTGGGCGGATATGGAGCGAACCTCCCAGTACAAGAAAAAGCCGCGGCAGCGGTACTCATCACGCTTGGTGCGCTAAATGTAGAGGACCTTGCCGACGAAAAATTCGCGATGAGTAAAGTTAAAGCGTATGTCGCCGTTGTCTCAGAAAATCATCCCTCGCTGATGGGGCGAATTGGCGATGTTTCCCTTTATCACCATATCGCTAGCGCCTTCGATCATTCAGTGCTGCTGAACGATAGCGTGTTCCAGGAGATGCTTGACGAGGCGCTTGTCGAAGGTGTCCTTACCGGATACGACCTGCGCAGCAAGGGGGTTTATGACAATTTTCCGGCTGCACACACCTTTATTTACTCCCATTCAAGTCTGCTGCATATGCGTCAGCTTATCGCGCTGCTGGATAGCGAGGGCATAGAGGGTTGGGTCTACGTCACACCCAAGGCGTCTGCATTTCTTTACCGTGACGACTGGGGACCCGCTTCTGATGCGGTCATCACGTTCCCGGGCGGTGTTCGTATCGTTCAGGGGCAAGAGGTCGCCGTGCTGTTCCAGTTTGATTCCGGTGATGATCGAGAGCGATTTCATGAAGTGGTCACGAGCTTCGCCAAGAAGGACGAAAAAGACGAGCTGGGTCTGATCGAAGATTCCTGGTGGCAACCTTTCTACTACACAGATCAGGAGCTTGAGGGTTTTGAGCCTATTTCGCTTGTGGTCATCTCATCTGGCAACCACGAAGCGACCTTGACTGTCCTGGAGAATAAGACAGCAAAGGTCGTCGAGGAGTTGAAGGATGATCGTTGGGATTTACGCGTGGATCGTGTCTGGGTAAATCCGCCGTTCTTCCGCTTTTTGAACGGCGGGTACAAATAGAATCGACTTTAATCTGCGGATTCCTTGGTCTCTGGCTCAGTGATATCAAAGTCACTTGCGTCGTGTCGTTCGACCACTCGGGTTTCCTCTGGCCCCCATGTTCTGTTGACACGTCTTCCTCTTGCAACGCCGGGGCGCGCCTCGATTTCTGTCGCCCAACGAGCAATGTTCTTGTAAGACGCTACGTCTAGGAATTTTTTTGCGTCGTAAATGTTGTGCAGTACCAATGCGCCATACCAGGCGTAGTTGGCCATATCCGCAATATTGTACTCGTCGCCACAAAGATACTCGCGTGAGTCCAGGTTCCTCTCAAGAACATCGAGTTGGCGCTTAACTTCCATCGCGTATCGATTGATCGGGTACTCCCACTTTTCCGGGGCATAAGCGTAGAAGTGGCCAAAACCGCCGCCGAGGTAGGGCGCGCTACCCATTTGCCACATCAACCATGAAAGACACTCTGCTCGTGCTGATGGGTCGGTTGGTATAAATGCGCCAAATTTCTCTGCAAGGTAGATCAGTATTGCGCCAGACTCGAATATTCTGGTTTCCGGTGTGGTGCTAGTGTCCAGCAAGGCGGGTATCTTTGAGTTTGGGTTGATGTTTACGAATCCGCTGCCAAACTGATCACCGTTGCCGATGTTGATCAGGTAAGCATCGTACTCTGCTTCTGTTTTGCCCAGAGCCAACAGTTCTTCCAGTAATATAGTGACTTTTACGCCATTCGGTGTCGCCAGGGAATGCAGCTGAAGGGGGTGCTTACCACGAGGGAGTTCCTTGTCGTGAGTGGGGCCGGCGATCGGACGATTGATATTAGCAAACTTCCCCCCGCTTTCAGCATCCCAAGTCCAGACTTCCGGTGGCGTGTATACGTCTGATTCAGTCATAATTAATCTCTAGTAAATTTAAGGAACAACCCCGTGAAGCCATGGAAGACCCCCGTCAATACGGGATTCGTTCGCTACTTGCCTGCGGCGATCGCTTTTAGGGTGTCGAATAGTCAGACCTTAAGGCTACAATAAAGTATGAGCGAACAACACAACCTGACGCATTCTCTGTCGGAAGAAGAATTATGCCTCTATCGGAAGCACGGGTACCTGATTAGAGAGAGCGTATTTTCTGTAGACGAACTGGCGGATCTGACAGCTTCCGTAGAGCGCGCGGTATCTTTGGCGCATGATCAATCATCAAGCGGGCAGGCTTATCACCTGGACGGCAAGCGTTTTGTTGATATTGGCAATATGACTGTGCAGTTTGAACAGGGCGATAAAGATGAAATCATCAGGGTCATCGAGCCAGCACATCACCTTGATGCTTTCCTGGAGATGCTGGTAGAAGATGTTCGGATCGTAGAACCGGTAAAAAGTATTATTGGCGTTGATCAAGTCAGTGTCTGGACAAACAAGCTTAATCTCAAAAGAGCAGGCAAGGGTTCAGGTTTTGGCTGGCATCAGGACTCGCCCTATTGGGTCCATGATTGCGATCACGTGAATTTGCTGCCCAATGTCTATCTTGCTTTTGACGCTGCGTGTGCGGAAAACGGATGCCTTCGGGTGATCGATAAGAGTCATCTTCGTGGTTGCTTACCCGGTACTTCGGATGGATCTCAGCTTGGTGGGTTTTTTACCGACCCCGCCTGTTTTGATGAAAGCGATCAAGTGGCGATGGAAGCCCCCGCGGGGTCGCTGGTCTTCTTTGATCCACACGCTATTCATGGTTCTGAGCCCAATCTTTCTGCCAATCCTCGTCGTGCGATGGTACTAACGTATCAGCCAGCAAACTTCTCGATGCTTAAGACCGGCGAAGTTCGGAATGTTACCTGACGGGTTGAGGTCAGTATCAGCCTTTGGGGATGCCGGTATCGTGAGTAAGGCCTAATCCTAGGCCGCCATCAACATCCAGAATAGCCCCTGTGGTCCATTCGCCTCTAGCCAGGTAGTCAACTGCTTCGGCTATCTCTGTATTGGTACCAATTCGGCCGAGCGCGTGGCTGGAAGCCATTGATTGAAGCCGTTCAGCGGATTCAGCTTGGGTTAGTAATCCTGCTCTCTGGTAAATTTCGGTTAGAATGGCGCCTGGAACAACGCAATTAACTCGGATATTGTGTTCGCCCAATTCTGCCGCGAGAACTCGCGTTAGTGTTTCCAATGCGCCTTTGGTGGCGGCGTAAGCGGAGGCGCCGGGAAACGCTCTGCGTGTATGAATGCTGCCGATGAAAATAATCGCCCCGCCACGTTTCGCCAAATGAGGTTTACATAACCCGGTTAGTAGCATTCCGGCGATGACATTGGTTTTGAAGATATCGACAAGCGGGTCTTCTTCTAATGTATCAATGTCGCCCCTGAGCATGTTCCCCGCATTGCTGACCAGGACATCGAGTTTACCGCCATGCTTGACCGCAGACTCGACGGCTGCCCGTCGATCCTCCTGGATTGTGATGTCTGCTTTCACTGCCAGGCACTTTTCACCCAGCCTTGCGGCGACAGCCTCTATTTTCTCATGCCGGCGGCCGCAGATGGTGACTTTTGCACCGCGCTCGATATAAAACTGTGCAATACCTTCGCCGATTCCTGACCCGCCGCCAGTCACTAGAACCGAAAGGTCTTCAATGGGTTTCATGGTTTTTCTCCGGCACACCAAAGTGCTGCTTGCTGTAAAAACGGGCATCACCAACAGCAGAGAAAAAATCCCAGTCACGCGCCATGGAATTGCGCATAACGTGGCCTCCTGATGGTTTGTTTGCCCGTACCCTTACTCTCGCGGGGTCAATAAAGCCATGGTTGATGCGAACAGTCAGAAAGGGATTGCGAGCTGCCATTGCGGTTGGTTCAGGTCTGCTTGAATTCAACGGGATAAGTGCCCCAGCTATTTCGAAGGGTGTTTAGGTCCAGCGAGGGATTCTTTGACTTGTGTGGAATCATTTTGTGTTCAAGGAGCGTTCTAATCAGCAGGCAGACAATACCATACTGGTGCGTATTTTCGTCAGTGCCGGGGCGACTGGCAACGCCGCCATCCAGATCTCTGCCGGTGCACATATGGACGCCGGCGCCGAAGGTAAGCCCGTATAACTCCGTCTTAACATAGCTAACGCTGCGGTAGGGCTCGAACCTGTCAGGATTATCTCCGAATATATCCGGATCTCGGTTTGCAGCGTGAAGATCAAGGATCAGCAGGTCGTCTGGCGTCATGTACCGAGAAGCGACGGTTATCGGTTCGGTGGGCGTTCGCCATGCCACAGGGCTTGCGGGATGCAGTCGCATGCTTTCATGGACACATTTTTGCAGTAGGAGTGGGTCTTTCAGCAAATCCGTCGGGTCATCTGTCCAGGAAAAAATCTCATTCACCGCGTGCACCATCGAGTTTGCTGTGCTGTGGGAGCCTGCCTGCAGGTAGAAAGCGATCTCTCTTTCGATAAGTTCATCGGTCAGTTTAATACTGTCTTGGTTGCGCAATAGAACGGTCAACACGTCTCTGGGTAGCGCTTCTTCTTTCAGTTCGCCATTTAAGAACTGAGTAATAAGCCGCTGTCTTCTGGACCATGAAGGTTCCAGAAATTGCCTAAATGCGGTTTGCGCCGCTTTTACCTCGGCAATGACGTCGCTCGGGTCACGATCAGAATGAACCAGCGTTGCCCCCTCACTAAACGTCTTAACAATGGCGAGAAGCCGATCGGTTTCTGCGGATGTTTTTTGGGGTCGATCAACTCCGGCGAAATCGGCAGTCAGGTTCATCGTCACCCGGTAGCCGAAGTCAACCAGGTCTGCCTCTCCGCGGGCGACCAGGGGAGCTAGCACCCATGCCAGTGTCTTCGGGAACACATTGGTCTCGTAGTGGTGGGCGTAGTTCCTGCGAAATAGACGTAACTCAAGGTGACGGCGAATTTTGTGTTCTTGACCGTGTAACGTCAGCAAGACATCTTTCATGATCACTTCGCCGGCGTCGTAAAGGCTCTGCCTTAACTTGGGATTACACAGTGCAGCGTGTACATCTTTGAAGCGAGACAATGTTGTTTGTGCCATCGATCGTTGCCGTGATTATTGTATGAACTGTTTTAGGAACTATTGTAGGAACTATTGTAGGAACTATGGTTTGAACTATCGCGGGAACGACGGATAGGTCGCCGGACAAAAATTTCTTTCCCGCAGCGCTTTTGGGGCCCTTGGATGCCCGTTGATGATTAGTGAATCAGCCATCAACCTTGTCCCTGGTCAATATCGAAGAGGAGTACTGGGAGGTTCTCCACCCGGAAATCGGCTTCCTGGGTGGCAATGGTTCTGTGTTCATCAACTCGCCTCCCACGTAGACGGATTTAATGCGCGACTTATCACCGAGTATTGTGACATCAGCGGCGGGATTACCCTCAACGAGAATAAAGTCCGCTAACTTACCAACGGCAATACTGCCGGTTTCTCCGTCGAACCCTGCGTGGTTACCGCACTGCAAGGTCGCGGCGCTGATAGCTTCCAACGGTGAAAACCCGAGTTCTTTGACAAACACTTCCAGTTCCCGGTAGTGCCACTCACCATAGGGCGTTATCGAAAATCCACTTTCGGACCCGCAGAGTATGGGCACATCATTTTTGTGTGCCTTGTGTATAAGTTCCGCGCTTTCTTCTATCTCGCGCCGAAATATTTCTCGAAGGTTCTCGTCTGCGCCGACGGTGTGGCCGTGATCGGCAAGGTTGGCCTGAAAGGTAAATGTTGGTGCAATGGGCACTTTTTTATCGATGACCAGGTCTAGTGTTGGCTCGTCCATAAAGGTGGCATGCAGCAGTAGATCCATGCCGGCGATTACGGAGTCCCTGATGCTGTTGGCATCCCGGCAATGTCCCATGACGGGAACGCCCAGCTCGTGGGCGGTGTCGCACACCAGTTTAAGCTCATCAAGAGACCAAGCCTGGATTTCACCCTTCATTTTTTGCCGCGGCAAGAGACCTGTAACGTGAACCTTGATCCAATCCACGCCCATTTTTATTTGGCGTCTGACTTCGGTACGAATTTCGTCTGGCGTAGAGACAACTCTTGCATATCCGCGCAGGCCAGCATCGGGTATCAATCGACCTGCCGTGCCACCGACAGAGGTGACCAAGGCATTGCCGCCAGATAACATTCGGGGTCCCGGTATGACGTTTGCCTCTATGGCATCCCGAAGGTCTACGCCGATATCGAAAATACAGTCCGGGTCAACGAACGCAGTGACGCCAGCCTGCAGTAGTTTCTTGACATTTTGGCCAGCGATAATGGCCGCCAGGGCTTCTCTTCTGTGGAAAAACAATTCGTCGTTGGAAGAAGGCTCGTCAAATGTCATGTGGCAATGAGCGTCAATCAGTCCCGGCATTAGCGTTAAACCCGAGGCATCCAGGCGAGTGCCAGCAACCTTGGTGTCTACTGCTTGTTCATCGACGGCGGTAATTCGGTCACCGGTAATGGTGATAGTGGCAGGGTAAGGGGCTCTTCCTGTGCCATCAATAATGGAGGCGTGTTCTACTATTTTTACGCTCATTGGTTAATTACTGACCAAATTTTTAAGGGGGTGGCTGGCATATCGATATGGTCGATATCCAACGCATTTACAATAGCATTTATTACCGCTGGGGGCGCGCCGATGGCGCCAGCCTCGCCGCAGCCCTTAATTCCCAGTGGGTTGTTAGGCGTTTGAGTGTTGATGAACTCTGTGTTGAAGGACGGCAGGTCGTCAGCGCGGGGCATGCAATAGTCCATGAAGGATCCAGTCAGGAGTTGCCCTTCCTCATCGTAAACAGCGTGTTCCAGCAGTGCCTGGCCGATGCCCTGCGCGATCCCTCCGTGCATCTGACCATGGACAATCATTGGGTTGATCACGGTGCCAAAATCGTCCACCGCGACAAAATTCAGGATGTCTGTGGTGCCGGTTTCTGGATCTATCTCCACTTCGCATATGTGGCAACCGGCGGGAAAGGTGAAATCAGGTGGATCAAAAAATGCATCAGCCTTTAGTCCAGGTTCTAGTTCATCGGTTGGGAAAGACTGTGCGACGTAGGAGGCGAGCGCGATTTCAGCAAATGCCATTCGGGTATTGCTGCCGGGGCTGTAGAATTCACCTTCTTCGAATTCAACGGATTCTGGAGCCACATTCATAGCGTAGGCGGCAATCTTTTTCCCTTTCGCCACAATTTTGTCGCAGCCGATGGCAAGTGCTGACATGCCAACGGGGCCGCTCCTGGACCCAAAAGTACCCATCCCAAACTGCACTTTATCAGTATCGCCGTGAATAATTTCAATCTGATCCATGCTGATACCAAATTTATCGGCGACCAGTTGTGCGAATGTCGTTTCATGACCCTGTCCATGGGAATGTGATCCGGTCAATATCTCGACTGAACCCGTTGGATTAACTCTAACCTGCGCGGATTCCCATAACCCCGCACCGGAGCCGAGTTCTCCGAGCTTTTTCGACGGACCGATACCCGCCGCTTCTATCCATGTGGCAAGACCTATCCCACGTAACTTATCCCGTGATGCAGACTCGGCCTTACGTGCGTCAAAACTTTCGTAATCAATCATTTCCAGGGCCTTGTCCAATCCCAGATCGAAGTCCCCTACGTCGTATATTGAAAGTACCGGTGTTTGGTAAGGAAACGTACGGATGAAGTTTTTACGACGAAGCGCTGCTGGGTCGACGCCGAGTTTTCGGGCCGCCAGGTCAACCAATCGCTCGATGACAAAGGCAGCTTCAGGCCTGCCCGCGCCGCGGTAGGCGTCGACCGGCGTGGTGTTGGTATAGACAGCTGTAACTTCGGTGTAGATTGCCGGGATGGTGTATTGACCCGATAGCAGTGGACCGCACATGTAGGTCGGGATGAGTGAGCCAAAGGTAGAAAGGTAAGCACCCATATTTGCCGTGATTGAGACATGCAGTCCTGTAATCCTGTGCTCTGCATCAAGAGACATTTCAGCATGTACCTGCTGGTCGCGCCCATTTGCATCCGTTAGAAACGCTTCGCTGCGATCGGCGGTCCATTTGATCGGGCGTCCGACAAGTTTGCTCGCCCAGGTGCAGATAACTTCTTCAGGGTAGTTGAATGCCTTTGAACCGAAACCGCCGCCAACGTCTTCTGATATGACCCGAAGTTTGTGTTCGGGTGCAAGACCAATGACAGCCGACAGGGTCATTCGTAGGCCGTGTGGGTTCTGGGAAGCGATGTAGAGCGTATAGCGATCGTCCCTTTTGTCATAAAAGGCATTAAGCGCACGGGTTTCCATGGCATTTGGCGCAAGACGATTATTGTAAAGGTCCAGTTCAATCTTGTGGCTGGCGCCGTCAAAGGCGGCCTTGGTCGCGTCTTTGTTGCCCAGTTCCCAGTCAAAGGCTACGTTACCTGGGACGTCGTTGTGGACAGATGATTCATGACCTGCGGCACTTTTTAATGACACCACTGCGGCCAGATCCTCGTATTCAACCTCGATCATTTCGGCTGCGTCACGTGCCATTTCCCGGGAATCAGCGATCACAACCGCGACAGGGTCGCCTACGTGTCTTACTTTCCCTTGCGCCAGGGGTGGATGTACACCTGGTTTCATTTCACTGCCGTCTTTTGAGTGGATCATCCAGCCGCAAACTAAAGTCCCGAGTCCAGACTCAGCATAGTCGGCACCTGTCAAAACCAGGCGAACGCCAGGCATTTCGGCGGCGACGCTAGTGTCTATGCTCGTAATATTGGCATGAGCGACAGGTGAGCGAGCGAAGATCGCGTGGCATTGGTCCGGAAGGTTAACATCATCTGTATACCGACCTTTACCGGTGATGAACCTAATGTCTTCCTTGCGCCTGATTGATTGTCCGGAAACCGCCACAATGTCGTTCCTTTGTTGAGATGAATTTCGATCTGAAGTTTAGAGTAAAAGCGTCGATGCTATCAGCAGTGTGACGCCATGGAAATGCTAAAGAATGGTCGCTCGACCTCTGTGGCCTGACTCAGTATGATCCTGCCTTGCTTATTCAGTGGCGTTTCTCTTGCAACCGACTCAGGGAAGTACACCGGGGACCCGAAAGGTCGATTTATCAACCAAGCTCTACTATGGCTTTGGTGCCGTTGCCAACGGTGCTAAAAGCAATGGCTTCAATTACCTGCTGCTCTTTTACTATAGTCAGGTTGTCGGGCTAAGGGCAGACCTTGTCTCTTTGGGTATCCTTATCGCGCTAGTGTTCGATGCCGTATCTGACCCGCTGGTAGGGTACATCTCCGATAACACGCATTCGAAGCTCGGGCGACGTCATCCCTATATGTATGCGGCAGGTGTTCCTGTTGCGCTGGCTTATTATTTTCTATGGTCTCCTCCTGCCTGGGATGAAACGGGATTGTTCCTCTACTTTGTCTGCATGGCGGTCCTGATCCGGACTTTGATCACTTTTTATGAGATTCCATCGACTGCACTGGTGGCAGAACTGACTGACGACTACGACCAGCGAACGGAAATGATGAGTTTTCGGTATTTTTTTGGCTGGTGGGGCGGGTTAACGATGGCAGTGATGAATTACCTCGTGTTTTTGCCTGAAGACAAAGGCGGGTTGGAATACGTTCAGGGCTGGAGCAATTACGGGCTGGCTGCTTCTATTGTAATTTTTATTTCTATTTATGTGTCTGCGATCGGTACTCACAAGCATATTCCGCATCTTCGACAGCCGCCAAATCGTGAGCCGTTTAGTTTCGTAAAGACAAAAAAAGAAATTAAGGAAACGCTATCCAATCGGTCTTTCTTCGCGCTGTTTGTTTCCGCCCTTTTACAGGCGGTTGCAGCAGGTGTGTCGACGTCGTTATCGATCTATTTTTCTCGGCACTTCTGGGAACTGACCACGACCGAGATCGGGTACATGAACATTCCGTATTTCTTTTCTGCTTTTATCGCGCTGATGCTTGCACCCTGGGTGTCTCGCTGGTTAGGTAAGAAAAAAGGCGGTATGACTGTGCTGGGACTCGCTTTCGCAATGGCTCCGATGCCGTTTATTCTTCGAGTTCTTGGCCTGTTCCCGGAAAACGGAACCGACACGCTGTTCTGGACCCTGGTGGTTTTTAATACCATTGAGGTCACGCTGATTATTATGTCCTCGTCATTGATCGCGGCGATGATCGCGGACGTCGTTGAGGACAGTGAGGTGAAAACAGGCCGGAGGTCCGAGGGCATTTTCTTTGCAGCTAACAGCTTTGCACAAAAGGCCGTCAATGGACTTGGGGTTGTCGTTGCTGGGCAGATATTAGCGATTATCCAGTTTCCCACAAAAGCGAAACCCGGCCAGGTGCCCGAGGAAACGCTATTTGACCTGGCTTACCTCTACGTACCAACGCTGCTTTTCTTTTACCTATTTGCCTTGGCTGTGCTCAGCGTTTACAAGATCAACCGAGAGGATCATTCCGACAATCTGCGGAAGCTTGCGGTAAACAAGACGAAGACGCCGATACCCTGAGTGGGATTCGAGCCGGTGGGTTGGCGTCATGAGGGCGTCAAATTAAAAAATGAAACAGGAGAGTATTATGGAACTGGTAGTGATTGTCATTATGTTGGCATTGGTGGAGTACATCGTGCTGGGCGCTAGAGTTGGTTTTGCCAGGGGGCGAACAGGGCTTGAAGCACCAGCGGTTACGGGAAATGAGGAGTTTGAGCGGCATTTCCGAGTGCACTACAACACAATTGAACAGCTGATTTTGTTTATACCGGGGATCTGGTTTTTTGCTGAGTATGTCCATGTTCTTGGCGCCGTGGCGATTGGCCTGGTTTTTGTTGCAGGCCGGGCGATTTATGCCGTTAGCTACGTTAAAGATCCTGCAACGCGCGGTACCGGCATGATGCTGACTGTTCTACCCTGCTGGATTCTGGTCCTTGGGTCGCTCGGTGGAGCGGTGTGGAAAGCCATTAGCTAAGAGAAGCCATTAGCTAAGAGAAGCCATTAGCTAAAAAAAGCCATTAGCTAAATTAAAGGCGGTCTAATTCGGGTTCTTGCAGAAACTTGTCACCCATTGACACAAGCTGTAATGTTAAAAATGAGTTGAATAAAGTAAGTAGGATTGATCGACAATGAGTAACAAAACACCGAATCATTTCCTCACGGACATGAAGTGCCCCGTGAGCCTTGAAGATGTTGACTTGTTTGCGCCGGGTGCGCAGGAACACTGGTATGACGCCTACCCGATACTCCACGATGAATCGCCGGTTCACAAGCTGGCAGGTGAGGGTTTAACCGCTGGCACGGACGCTTTTATCCTAAGTAAGCATGAAGACATCAACACTGTCGTTAGGGACCCGGATCGTTTTCCTCCTATTCAGTCTAATGCCATTAGAGAAATGGCTGCTTCAGGCGTCAATGTTGAAGAAGTGCCGAACCTGAACGCCATGCAGGCATCTATGGTAACGCTACGACCTAACATGGACCTTTGGCGTCTCCATAAACAAGAGCTGACGGACCCGTGGGTTGGTCCCGGATCAAGCCGCCATGAAGCTATGATTACAAAGCATGTGGATGATCTGATCGATAGCTGGGTCGATAAGGAAGAGATTGATTTCATTAAGGAATTTGCAAGGCCACTACCACAGCGTGTGATGGCGAGCGTGTTGGGATTTCCGTTGGAAGATATACCGCAACTGGGGCTGTGGGGTGAAGCCCAGGTGAAAGCTTTTGTCTACGGACGCGGTCATCAGAACAAACTGACCGATGAAGAGACTCGCGAACAGTTTGTATTGCTGGATGGTTTTAAGGAATACGTGCAGGAAAAAGTGAAAGAAAAGCGGGAGAACCCTCAGGAGGACATGATTACGTTCCTCACACAGGTCACTTACTCTGCGCTGGGCAGAAAGCTCACGGACCTTGAAGTTAATGGCATTGTCTACGCCATGATTATTGGTGGCCTGGAGACGACTCAATATGCGATTGAGGAACAGGCGCAGTTGATTTGCGAGCATGAAGGTCTGTTTGATCGCCTGAAGAATGATCGTAAATTGGTTAGGCAGTTCACGGAGGAAGGTATGCGCATGCGCTCGCCGACCCAGGGACTATCGACCCGGCAGACCAGCCAAGATGAAGTGTTCCAAGGCGTAACGGTGCCGAAAGGATCGGTACTGCACCTTCGGTGGGCGGCTGCAAACGTAGATCCGGACGAGTTTGAATGTCCGTTTGAACTGCGGTTGGACAGAAAAGCGGTCACCAGGCACCTGACATTTTCAGCCGGGCCTAGAGTGTGTCCTGGTGCGGGAATCTCAAGAATAGAACAACAGGTGGCTTGGAGCAGGCTCCTCGATCGCTTGGATGGCATTGAATACAGCAGCGATAATAAGTTCCTGCATCAGCCCGGCATTATGCTTGGAACGCTTAAGCTGAATCTCAAGATCAAAAAAGCAGGCTAGTCGGAACTGACCATGTCCAATCGTTACACTATCTATGGTGGAGAACTTAGCTATTTTACTCGCAAGCTGGAGGCGGCCTGTCGTTTTTACGGCCTAGCGTTCGACCTGCGTAACAAGAACCAAAGCGATCCAGCGACAATAGAGGCTCGATCCGGTACCCACCAGATACCCGTGCTCCAGACACCTGAAAACTGGATGATTGGGGATACCACGCCTGTCATGCACATGCTTGATGCTCGCTATCCAAAACGCCAGATGTACCCGGTTGGCCCAGAGGGAGTGCTCGTGCAGATTGTTGAAGAGTACTTCGATGAGTGGATAGCGAGGACCATGGTGCACTATCGATGGCACTATTCGGAGAGCGCTGAATTTGCGTCGAAAATTATGGCTGATGGGAATCCGGCCATCGCCAAGAGGATGCTGAGTTGGGGGCCGAGAGCCTGCAGGGCTACGGGCACTGACTCAGATGTTCAAAGGAAAGCCGCGGAAGCAGAGTACGTGAGGATCCTTGAGGCGGCAGAAAAGCAGCTAGGTGAGACGCGTTATCTTATGGGTGAACGGCCTACGGCCGTTGATTGTATTGTGCTCGGAGGGCTTCGCGCTCATACCTATATGGATCCGGTGCCAAAAAGAGTCACGGCAAACTATCCGCGAGTAGTCAGTTATTCCGAAGGCGGATTAGATCAATGGGATGGGTCAGGTGGTTTGCCTGCGTTTCCGGAAACCACCGCGTTTGGTGAATTTGTGCTTGGGGAGATGGTCGATACTTACCAGCCCTACGTGCTTGCCAATGGGGCCGCTCAGAAGGCGGGTGCGAAAGCTTTTCATGCGAATATCTACGGCGAGGAAGTGAGCTACCTATCTCGGCTCTATCCTGAAACTTCTCGGGGAATGATTATCAACAACATTACATGTTTGCTTGATCAGCAGAGCCAAACTGAAGTGAATGTTTGGCTGGAATCGAAAGGGCTCCGCGCCTTCTCTTAGACCTTAGGTTTATGCTCCGAAGCGGTCCCTCAGTTATAAAATGTAGTCATTCTTATTCCTCCAGTTGGGCCGGCCGGTATTTAACGCCCATTTTGGAAAGGTATGGAAGTTCTCTTGTTATCAAAGCTTGCCGGAATGGCGCCCAACGGTCCGGCGCCGGTCGTTTATTCCACGCGCGCTCGGCGACAGCGAGTAGTCTGGGATATGTGTAGTAGTCCATCAGATCTGTTGTGAATACTGTCTCGCTCCATAGTTGGGCCTGAATGCCAAGGACCTGACTTGACTGACCTGCTGTCAGCGCCCAGGAATCGAATGGGTCGAAATGGTAGATCGATTTTGTATTGATGTAGCCAGCCCACGGCAGCCCGGGTTCATCGGGATGCATGGCATATGGCATATCCAAATATAAAAAGCTGGCATTGGAGATGACCAGGTCTTGGCCTCGAGCTAAAAGTGAGTCGATGGTGTCAGTGTTAGCGTCTGAGGTTAGCCATGCATTGTAGTAGCTGTTGGTATTGTCGTTACCCGCAGCACTCATCTCATGCCAGAAGCCCGTCTGGATGCCAGGTGACACCTGCTCTGCGATCTCGGTGATTTGATGATGATGGTAAGCCATCAGTGCCTGTGTAGCTTCTGTCGCCTGTTCCGGGTTTTCGACGTCCCAGGCTGGATTCCAGACAGGTAATCCTCTACACGCGGGGGAATGGAGCCACGCGCCTTCCGGTACTTCGTCACCGCCAAAATGAATCCGGGACATGGGCAGTTCGGCAGCGTCGTACATGGTTTTTATTGCTTCCAGAATGACCTTTGCCAACCGGTAGTTATCGGTCATGCCGACGTTAATAACATTCCCCGTATAACCTTGCGCTGACCTGTATTCAGAGGTGTCCTCAGGGTCGGTTAGCTGCCATCGGTCTGCCTGGCTAAGGGCTTGAATAACGGCATTGGCGTGGCCCGGCAGGTTGAACTCAAGAATGACTTCGACGTGATGTTTCTTTGCATGTCGAAGCAAATCGACAAACTCGTTTCGAGAAATAAACCCGTGATAGTCCTGATGATCGTCTCCCCATGCGGGATACAAGGCCCTTAGTGTGCCATCCGGTTTACGTCGATAGTACGAGCGACGAGCACCAACAATGGTCAGTTCAGGTACTGATTGAATTTCCAGGCGCCAGCCTTCGTCGTTGGAAATGCCCAATTGGAGTCGGTTCATCTTGTAGGTCGACATGACCTCTATGGTTTTCTTTAGCTGGTCCAGGGGCTGGAAGTGTCGTGCAATATCAACGAAGAAAGCGCGATGTTCAAAGTCAGGTGTGTCGGCGACTTGAACTCGGGGGAAGGTACAACCCTCGTTCTGAAGACTGATTAATTGGCGAAGTGTCTGTATGCCATAAAACACGGCTTGTTGGTCCTGCCCGACAATATTGATGCCGTCAGTGGCAGTGTCCAATTGGTACGACGATTCGATGGAAGGTTCGATCGAGAGGTGAATCGGGATGCCTTGTCCAAAAATTCCCATCTGGAGTAGTAGTTTTCTGAGATAGGTTGCTTCGCTATGAAGAGACGTGTCACTAACATAAAGGTTGGTAACGTGAATCTCTTCAGAGGATAAAGCCGGTTTTTTTATGGCAGGGATAATCTCAATTGGGGCTACTGCTGGTAACGGTTGAAAATCATGGTCTGGGTGCGGAGTGGTGCTGCGGACCCAAGTGTTCCTTGGTTTGGTCAAAGGTACCAGGTCTGGTTTTAGTAACACGGGCGCGCCGAGAAGGTGCTCGTTGCCATCAATCAGCTGTGTGACATGAAAACCCTGCCGTGCAACGAGTTGCATGCCCGAGAACAACCAGGTCTCGATCTGGATGTCGATTGACGCGCCGGGTTCTAGCGCCTGCCATTGTGCTGTGGGTTCGACGAACCCGTACCGGCCGTCAAGAATCGTTTGTCTAACTCGCTTTTCTGTTTTGACAGGAGACAGGCCAAGTGAAAAATATAAGCGCCATTGCCGATCGATAAACCCGCCGCTGAGGTTCGTGAGCTGAAGGAAGGTGATAATGCTATCACCCTCCTGTTGCTCAATAATCTGTACTGCGAGGTCGCTGGCGTTCAATTTTTGTGGTGTTAAGCCTCGTGGCTATCAGATTAGTGAAACTGCTCGGCATTCTTAAGCATGTGCGCCGGGCCATGTGGATTGTTGATCGCGGCATTCTCGCCGTAGATTGATTCTTTCATGCGACTGTAAACTTTTCTGTTTGCACCAAGGCGTGCCAGTTCGGCAGCGCGACTGATTGCTTTTTCAAGTAATGATTCTAAAGGATGTGCCTGTTGCGCAACGCCAGAGGCCACTGCTTCCGGCCCCGTCCAACGCCTTGCTAGCTGCACAGTTTCAAAAAAAGTATTCATAGGAAGCTTGTGCCGAAAAAGCGCGAGTTCCGGGTTGGGAATAACCATGCCAATCTCGACCTCGTTTGCGCAAGCGAACCCTCGATCTTCTCTCATAAAGCGTATGTCGTGACAAAGGGCGCACATAAAACCAGCGCCGAATGCATGACCGTTTATTGCGGCGATACTGGGTACAGGGAGGGTAATGATTCTGCCCATCAGGGTCATAAACTCGGCGCCGAATGCATCTCTGTCACCACCTCGGTGCTCGCCCTGTGACATTCGCCATTCAAGGTCCAGGCCGTTGGAGAAAAACTTATGTGAAGACGAGGTGGTGACTAAAGAAGCCGCTCCTTCTGACGCTTCGACTTCATCTAGTGCATGACTGAAGGCTCTGACAAAGGTGGTGTTCCAGCGATTTTCGTCGTCGTCCATGGTGAGAATAAATACCTCACCCTCTCGTCTTAGGTCTATCAAAATGTTGTTCCCCCTGGATTTTTAGCGATCTTATCAGTGTTTAGAGGTCTTGTGTTTCCTGATTATTCGTTTGGAACAAGAGGTTCCGCGCCATTATGCTGACCTGAAAACCGTCGGATTCAGGATAGCCTTTTAATTTCTTTTAAAGTTAAAGCCATTGAGCACTCAATGGATGAATATGTTTACGAGTGTCGTGGTCAAGTAATCTTGGCCGCTGTTTTAGGGGATTTCCAATAGATATCCTCTGCCTTGTTTGGGGGTAATCTGGCGTTGTTTTGATGTGGCCTCACCTGGCTGTAGTAACTCGTTATGTAATCCTTGATGTAACCTGGAATTGATCCCTTTGCTTCTGCCATCGATCGATATCCCAGTTCCGGGACCCACTCCCGGGACCCACTCCCTTAACTAATCCATTGAAGGATGCATTTGATTGAGGTTCTAAACGTGGATAGAGCGATACGTCTATGTGCGTATTTTCAGACATCAAATCGTAAATATGGGGATATTCCAATCCAAACCTTATGTAATGCGCTCCATAGGCCGCAAAATTACCGTCATTGTTTGAATCCTTCATGCCTTCGTATATCAGTTCAAAGTCTCTGCGTATCACCGCAGCTTTAAAATTATTTTTGTTTGTGAAGTGCCTGTAGAAGTGCCTGTAGAAGTGCCAATAAAAAGCGGTTGTTGAGATCGGGGCTTTCTGTGCTGCCGATCGCATATTAGACTTCTGCCAAGACCCTGCCTCGCAAATTGCCCAAGCACTGACTACAAGCCGCTCTTTCAGATTTTCTTTGGGGTGGCTCATATTTAAAATTATGTTTACTATGTAAACATAATATGCAAATCTATGTTGTCTTAGTAAACATAAGAATAAGAATAAGAATAAGAATAAGAATAAAAAATAGAAACAGGAATAGAGGAAAGCATGTCAAGTAATCTTCAGAGTCTTACAAACAGCAGAAAGCTTCAGCCCCATGAAAATCCCGTTTTACAGGGTAATTTTGGCCCGGTCGAAAAAGAAAATAGCTTTGATCAATTGGAGGTGATTGGCACCATTCCTAAAGATCTGCAAGGCACGCTGTTGCGTAACGGGCCAAACCCGGTTGACCCAGGTCCAAATCACCATTGGTTTATAGGTGACGCCATGTTGCATGCGATTCGGCTTGGCGATGGCCAAGCGAAAAGCTACCGCAATCGTTGGGTTAGAACAAAGACGCTGGAGGAAAAAACCGGTTTGCCAGCGGCGATAGGTAGTCAGGTAGAGTTGATGATCCAGAGTTCTGGCAATGTGAATGTCATCGGTCACGGTGGCCGTGTTTTGGCTTTGCCCGAAGTTGGTTTGCCCTATGAGATGGACAAACAGCTGGATACAAAAGGTCTTTACGATTACGAGGGAAAACTGGCAAGTAGCATGACTGCGCATCCGAAAATTGACGGACGCACCGAAGAAATGTTGTTCTTCGGTTATGAAATGTTTGCCCCGTTCCTGCGTTATCACGAAGTGTCCAAGAACGGTGATCTGGTCAAAAGTATCGATATCGAATTGCCAGAAGCCATCATGATGCATGACTTTGGTGTTACTGAAACACGTGTTGTGTTCATGGATCTACCTGTTGTCTTTGATTTAACACTGGTGGGAAAAGGATTCCCCTTCCAATGGCTTGATTCTCATCAATCGCGATTAGGCATTATGAATCGTTCAAGTGTTGCCGATACTGTGCAGTGGATAGAGATTGACCCCTGCTATGTTTTTCATCCACTCAACAGCTACGACGATGGTGACAAAATCGTGATGGATGTCGTGCGCTATCAAAAAATGATGACTGCTGAGGGTGACGATGATTTCGAGAAAGGATCAAACCTGATTCGATGGGTTATAGATCCAGCAGCCGGGACAGTGGGAACAACAATCCTGAGTGACATCGATATGGAGTTCCCCAGAGTAAATCCTAAGGTTGAATGTTACCAACATCGTTTTGGCTATGCCTTGAAGGCTGGCGGGACACACGGGTTCTCAGATTTGCTTAAGTTTGATCTCGATGCAGATACAACACAAACCTATCGCGTAGGTGACAACTGCGCAGGTGGAGAGCCTGTGTTTGTTGGTTCTTCAAACGGCGAAGCAGAAGATACAGGTTACATACTGTCCATTATCTACAATGGCGACACGCAGTTAAGTGAGCTTCACATTATTGATGCGCAGAATTTTACGTCGAAACCGTTGGCTATTGTCAAATTGAATGCCCGGGTTCCCTTTGGTTTTCATGGGAATTTTGTCGCAGACGAACCTCGTACGAATTCTATGGGCAATTGATTAGAGTCGAATTTAAGGTAATTTTTACAGCTTAAAAATAGACAGGAAAAATATGATTGCAGCGCAAATTGGCTAAATAGTGGGGCATAGCTACTGTCCGGCTGATGCTCATTATCTTTTGATGGGGCATGCTCCGGGTAAGTGATTGCATAAAGGTTGTAAAAACCCCATCGGCTAGATTACCGAGTTTAGTAGGTCAGATCTTACTGTTGCCAATCGTGGCCTTTGGGATCTGTAACTTGATGGCGCGGCCATTCATAGAGATCTCTGGGCGGATTGTCATTACACCGGTGGTGCCGGTTTGTCTTGGGATGTCTCTAGGCGGCAAATTCCCTAACTTAGAGACCTACCGACAGACGCCTTTTAGATCTGGATTGCTCAGGCGATGTCTGCCGCTTTGTTGCTAAATGTCTCAATGACGGGTTTAGCCTATTTGCTCGGCAGTTTACTGCCCAAGCAGGAAGTGCCGGTTCGCGCTATTACAGTAGCTGTCGGTTTGCAAAATGTGTCTCTCGCGATTGTGATTGGTTTAATCTCGTTAGGAGTCTTTGAGATGCTCACGCCGGCCCTTTTTTATCTACCAATTGCATCTGTGACGGGCTTTGGTTTTAGCGATCTCATGAGCAGGCGAGATCGCCAAATTGTTCAAGCTTGAACCCCTTGGTTACTGTGGATCTAAAAAGATGCAGGTGGGAAGTTAACCAACCAGGTGCTGACAGTACCGTCTAGCAATTCACGGAGGAATTACCAAATGAGTCACGTTCCGTTTTGGTATCGATTTGCCCCTTTTCTAGGCCGGCCACCTGAATTAAGTCAACACCAGTGGAAATTACTTGGCTTGCTATCAGCGGTGTCGTTTTTCGAACAGTACGATATGTACTTGTTTTCTTTAAACTTGACCCAGATACAAGCTGAACTGCTCATTGCAGAATCGGACGTTGGCTTCCTGGGCGCTTTTGTTAAAGCAGGCTCATTTTTAGCGGTCTTTCTCGCAATAGCGGCTGATCGATACGGTCGACGGTCGATTCTGTTGATCACTGTGGTTGGGTACACCCTATTCACCGGCGCGACCGCCTTGGCACCAAACGCAGAAACGTTTGTTGTTTTTCAGATGCTCGCGAGATGCTTTGGGACAGCTGAAGTATTGATTGCAGCAGTAGTGATTGCTGAGGAGTTTTCACCGAAGCACAGAGGATGGGGTATCGGGGCACTGGGTGCAGTGGCTGCTTGCGGCTCAGGTTTTGCAGCGGTCATGTTTGGATTTGTGGAATACGCGCCGTACGGTTGGCGGTCGCTGTATGCCGTCGGTTTGATTCCCTTACTGTTCATCGGCTATTGGCGCCATAGTCTTCCGGAAACCGAGGAATTTAAAGCACTGGTGCAGGACCACGAACCCGTATTGAAAAATATTGCCGATCTCTTCACCCACCTGCCCAGACGTACGATAGGTCTTTTCAGTGCTATTGTCGCACTTAGCCTTGCGGGCAGTACAGCCGCTTTTTTTGCGCCAAAGTATTTGCAGGATGTGCACGGGTGGGAGCCCTCGAACGTCGCGCTGCTTAACCTTGCGGGCGGGGCCTTGGCAATCGTTGGGAATCCCCTTGCGGGTTGGCTTAGTGACCGATTCGGACGCAGGCCGGTCACCATGATGTTTACAGGCATGTTCTCGCTGGCAGCGCTTGCTTTTTACTCCATGGGCGGTGTGTTTGTGCCGCTGTTGTGGGTAGGCCTAATCTTTTTCTTAATGGGCAGTGATGTCACAACAACGAGTTACGGTACGGAACTGTTCCCTACTCGATACCGTTCAACGGCAACAGGTTTCCGAGCAATCGCCGCTACGGCCGCAGGAATTTTTGGCCTAACCGCGGTCTCGCTGCTGTACCCAGTTTTTGACTCAAACTGGACGTCGATCGCTGTGCTTTGCGTCATTTCGCTCATAGCACCAGTCATGGTGTGGTTGTTCTTGCCGGAGACCGCCGGCAGGCGGCTTCAGGAAATCTCGCCGGATTAAGGAGGTATTTGTCGGGGCTCGATTACTCATTGTTGGCGCGGTGGTGATATGATCTTGAGCTGTTAACCTAGCCGTTCCGCCTCGACGACATTGGGCTGAGAACGGCCGTTAAAGCCTCTAACGCCAAATTCATGGCGCTCACCCATAAATTCGAAGGGTTGATAAGGAGGCTGAGCGATGCTCACTTTGCTGCTACAGAAATTACGGCTGGCGCTTTGGGTGCCGTTAAAGAGATGAACGAGGGTGGTTTCAATAAATGTCATCGGGGGCAACACGTCTGAGAGATTCAATTGATAAGGAACATCAGGGATGACCGCCAATCAGTACCGATTAATGTTTGTTCCTTTGCTCGCAACGCTCATTCTGGGTGGGTTTGTCACGACTGTTGGTTTAATTACAGGTCCAGCAGCGCTTAAGTACGGTGTAGCGATAACCGATATTGCATCCCAATTCACCTGGTTCACAGGCGGAGTCTTCCTTGGTGGTATCCTTGCGTTCTTCATTTTTGACTATTTTTTAATTAAGCCAGTCATCCTCTGCAGCTATGTTGTCTCCGTGTGTTTGATCATCTGGCTGCACTTCAGTACTCAATACTTTTTGCTACCTTTTTTGCTCAGCGTTATTGGCGCATTGATGGCCATCGTGACCTGTGGAGGTGTCACCGTCATCACCCAGCAGTGGGTCGCCAAACAGCGGCAAATGATTATGGTGTCGCAGGATGCGATGTTCAATGGCGGCGGAATCGTCTTCTCAGGTGCAGCGACCTGGTTTGTTCTTAATGAGTTCGAATGGACGTCTGTTTACCTGATCGTTGCGGTATTAATAGGCATAGTGGTGTTGCTTACGGCAACTTCCTCCTTCGAACCGGTGCTAGAGTCGGAAGAAGAAGTAGACGTGGTTGGTACCTGGAATGCTGGCATTATCCTGGTCGGTATTAGCCTTCTGCTCTTTATGATGGCGAAGATTTCAATCTTCGTGTGGGCTCCCCAGTTTCTACAGCAAGCTTTTGGCGCAGGCCCAGAGGTTGGCGGGCAGTTTATGACGAATGTTTTTACCGCAGCTTTTATTGGTAGCCTGCTGGGAACCTGGGCAGCGTCGAAGGTTGATGTGAAGTACCTTTTATATTGTTTCGTTGTTTTGTCGATGTTTTCGGTGTTTGCCCTGACCGTTGTTTCATCGACTTCTATCGTGCTGTTACTGGCATACGGATACGGACTCTCAGTATCTGCCACATTCAATTCCTATGTAGCCTTTGGGTTGTCTTTTGTTGAACAACCCTCGCACAAAAATGTCGTTTACCTTCAGTTGATGAGTGGGTTGGGTTCTACTCTCGCACCCTTTGTCAGCAGCATGATTGTAGACGTGACCGATTCAATTACGAGCGCAATGCAGTTCTGCTTCGTTACTCTGTTTTTTGTGGCGATTTCCCTGGTGCTCTGTCACCTGTTGCATCACAGGATGGTGAGGTCGTCGTCAGCTGCGCTCACCTGATTGCGATCGGATTAATAATCATTTGTACGGCGCCACGTACTTTTGCGTGTCCAAGCACGAACAGGAATTCATAGGCCCCGTCCCTGACCAGTGGTCCGGTATTCATGGCTTCGAAAATGTAGATGCCATTTTCCTTCAGGTAAACCACGTGGCCTTGATAGGGCCTTTCCGCCACTTGTGAGGGAATAACATCGACGCCCCATGTGTCGGCGCCGACAGCCACCACCTTCTTACTGGCCATATAGGCGGCAACTTCTTCTGACTGTCCAGGCTCACCCGTTGCCCACGCGACGGGATCAGATTCAAGCATCGCGTCTGTCCAGCCGGTGTGGAACAAGACAACATCACCTTCCTTGATCGGTGTTCCCTGGTTTTTTTCCACTGCTTTGACATCTTTAACTGAAAAGTGCTGACCTGCTTTTAGGTGGTCTACGCCGTAGTGGGCAGCGATATCCAGCACGATGCCTCGGGTGACGATTGGGGGTACATTCTCTATACCAAGCTTTGTTAAACCACCGACCGCAGCAAAATCCTTCGCGTGGTTGCAGTTATAGTAGACGCCGTTTTCTCCAAGGTGACCGAGGCCATCAATTTGTGAGCCTATACCTAGCCAACCACTGAAAATATCGTCGTTGTAGGTCATGTTGTGAAAGGGTCGGGCACCCTCCTGCTGGTTCGGTTGTACCACAGTCAGTGACAGGCTGCGGGGAGCAAAAGCTGGTGTATTGGCATCAATAGTAAGACCCAGTGAATAGGTTTTTCCGGTCTTGACCAATTTGGCAGCTTCAATCACTGACATTTCGGTGATTCTATTCGCCGCTCCAATCTGGTCGTCGGGACCCCATTCGGAAGTTTTGCAGTGTGAGTCAGCCGCGGCATAAAACGGCAGTAGTAGTAGCATGAGCAGTATCTTCATCACTTTTTCCTTTATGTATGCGAATTTTATGCTTTCTTTGGTTAAATCCAGTGGCGTTTCCTAGTGGCGTTCTATAAACCCATAGACCTTGGGTTCTGTTTTCATCGTGTAAACATCAGCTAAAACGCTAGTGCTTTCATAGGTGCCTTTAGCTTGGTCATTGCTATAGCACCGTTCCTCCATCGACCGGCAATATAGCGCCTGTGATCCCGGCACCCATGTCCGAGCAGAGAAATAGAGACAGTCCCGCAACTTCCTCCACCGTGTTTAGTCTCTTGATCGCAGAATCCTGTGCGTAACTTTCTTTATACTCTTCGTAGGTGATGCCTGCCGATTCTGCCGCTGCAGGGCCTGATTCCGTCATCAAGTCGGTCTCAATACCCCCTGGGCTGATGGCATTACTGGTGATACCTTTGGTGCCATTTTCCAGCGCCACGGCTTTGGTGAATCCATTTAACGCGTGTTTAAAGGTTATATAATGGGGCACGTTTTCTTTGCTGGCCTGTGTGCCATGGACCGATGAGATGTTAATGATGCGGCCCCAGCGACGAGGCCCCATATCCTGAAGCGCCGCTCTGGTTGCCCAAAATGCAGAATGCAATATCCACGATGCGGTTTCCTGCCATGCCTCGTCACTGAGTTCGGAAATCGGTGCAAAACCTTTGGCGCCACCCGCATTGTTAACAAGGATATCAATTTTTCCGAATCGCTCGATTGTCTTGCCGATGAACATTTCTACGTCTTCTTGTTTTGTAACGTCGCCGGCTATAAAAATAACTTTGTCACCTGCATCTATTTCTTTCAGCGCCTGCTGACCTTTTCCCGGGTCTCTGCCATTAATGGCAACGCTTGCGCCTGCAGATAGCAAGATTTCTGCGATGCCCCGACCGATACCACGGGTGCCGCCGGTGATCGCCGCGACCTTTCCTTTTAGATTAACGGGTTCTGTCATTGATTTTCCTCCTGTTGAGCCGTGTTCGGTGGCTCATCTTGAAAAAAAATTCATGCGCTAATGGCGTCAAAGTTGTTGCGCAGTGCGAATGACCAAGTGCCGTCCTGGCGTCATTCAATCGATTAGAAATGGCACCTGCAATAGCGCAACCTGTTCGGGTTCAATGCGAAACTTCATCACAACCGAATCACTTTAGGTCTCGCGTCGGCCGCTATTCGGGTCATCAGCTATGCAGGCCGCATTCAGCGTCAGAGGTTCCTCTTCTTTGTCTACCTCGCCCCCCCTCATTGAACCCTCATTGAGCCCTATAGTGCAGTTCCTCCATCTACCGGCAATATGGCACCTGTCATCCCTGCACCCATGTCCGAGCATAAAAACAGTGACAGCCCGGCGACTTCGTCCACCGTGTTTAGTCTCTTGATCGCAGCATCCTGTGCGTAATTTTCTTTAAATTGTTGATAGGTGATACCAGCTGATTCTGCGGCCGCGGGCCCGGCCTCCTTCATCAGGTCGGTCTCAATGGCCCCGGGACTGATGGCATTACTCGTAATACCTTTAGGGCCATTTTCCAGTGCGACCGCTTTAGTGAATCCGTTGAGCGCGTGCTTAAACGTTATATAATGGGACACGTTTTCTTTGTTAGCTTGTCTTCCTTCTACGGACGAGATGTTGATGATGCGACCCCAACCGCGAGGTTCCATATCCTGAAGCGCAGCTCGGGTTGCCCAGAATGCTGAATGTAATATCCACGAGGCGGCTTCCTGCCACGCTTCGTCACTGAGTTTTGAAACAGGCGCGAAGCCACCGGAGCCCCCGGCATTGTTAACAAGAATATCAATTTTTCCGAATTGCTCAATCGTTTTGCCGATGAACATTTCTACGTCCTCTTGTTTTTTAACGTCGCCGGATATAAAGATAGCCCTGTCACCTGCATCCATTTCTTTCAGCGCCTGCTGGCCTTTTTCGGGGTTTCTCCCATTAATGGCAACGCTCGCGCCTGCGGATAGCAGAATCTCTGCGATGCCCCGACCGATACCACGGGTACCCCCGGTGATGGCCGCGACTTTTCCCTGTAGATTAACTGTG